>ERZ860590.316-NODE-316-length-44793-cov-9.962493_pt1 | contig 44793 bp, 75 predicted proteins | sample MGYA00509975_ERZ860590 | MGnify/ENA primary metagenome ERZ860590 (study PRJEB30046, sample SAMN00715250) | human gut metagenome | study: EMG produced TPA metagenomics assembly of the A metagenome-wide association study of gut microbiota in type 2... | reverse complement strand
TGGCTTTTATATCGTCAATGGACATTTCCTTAACTACATTTACAAAATCGATTCCAGCGTGCCCGTAGTTCTTTTTAAGGGTATCTGCGGTAAGCTGCGGATCATCAAATATCTTTTCAGAGCACTCAACCTCAATAATTCGGTTAATCGCTCCGCCCTGGCTGACATATCCGGCCAGTGGACGTTCACCGTTAGTAAGGATACAATTCTGCCAGCGATTCTCCCGGTTAACACCCAGCTCCTTGTTGGAACGGCTCTTTCCTTTTCCAGAACACAGGTCGTACACAATTCCCTCGAAATTATCTCGGATTTTAGCTGATACTTTGGAAGTATCGTCCAGAATCAGCGGTAAGTTGTTGAGCATATCGGATTTTGCTTCCAGGGCCACATCGGTTGTTTTAAAATCTCCTATGTATCGTGATTCACCCGGATTTGCCCAGACGGAAGCCCCCAACATAAGCGTCACAGTCTTACCACCCTCAGTTTCTCCCCAGAGGTCTACAAAAAATGGAAGGGCACCGACCAGTTTAATTAGAATGCTTGCAAAACTTGCAGCCAACATAATTTTCGGCTCTATTCTTCCAGTGGCACGAACCTTCTTCACGTGTTCATACCATTCTGTTCTGCTGCCACCTACGCTGATACTTTCATACAGTTGTCGGAACCTCCTGTCTCCATCGAACACAATATCCTTGTCATAGGGAAGAAAATAATCCCTGATCCACCCGATTTTACTTGATGAATATTGAATATTGATATAATCGTCATTTGCATTCTCAACGTCTGACAGATACCGTACAAGAAACTTCGCATTCTCAGATGTCACTGAAATCCCAAGCGTAGACAAGCCCACAATTTTACTGGCTGACGCAACCATGGTTTTTGGCACAATAACCTCGGACCATTTATTATTCCTCTTATAGATTAGCTTTATCTGTTCTTCCCCGGTCTCCAGATTCTTCATTCGTTCGATTGGAAGAATAGGGTGATAACAAGCTATAATATCCGGCGATCCTGGATTCGTGTTTGATATTCTGATCCCATCATCGTCCGCTATCCAGTTAAGACATTTCATTCTGTCATATTCGCAATCAGAGAAATTAGTCCACTGGTCTAGCATAGAAACAGCCTTGCTACTTTTTTCTTTTTCAATCATCTGCTTCTGTACTTTCGTGTAAACTTTTAGCAAATCCTCAAATTTTTTCTTTACGCCAAGCTCCTTGGCTCTGTCCAGAAGTGTCAGTGTAAGACGTGCCTTGTATATCTCGTCTTCCTGACTGAATATCTCGTCAAATACTTCTTCGCCCAGAATAGAGTCCTTCGTGAGCTTGCTTATCATTTCCACGTGTTAATCACCTTCTTCCAGTCCTGTAATAAATCCATGGTGATATAGCGCAAGTTGCAACCTGTTCCATGCTTCACACCATCCGTCAGATAATGGTTTCACTCTGCCAAGGATAGCTCTGTAGAAATCTATATCCGACAAGCATTCTTGCAGCTCAACCTTTTTCTTCTGTTCTGCTTTCTCTCTCATTTCTTTTTGCTTCTGAGCGTGATATATTGCCATTCTGGAGGAGAAATCTGGTTTCTGGTAAGTTCCCCCAAGTATGGTAAAAGCTGTCTTAAAATCGCAATTATCCATGTTCTGAACGAATGTAAATATGTCACCTGATGCACCACAACCGAAACAATAATAGCTGTCTTTGTAGATTTTCATGGATGCGGTACGGTCATCGTTATGAAAGGGACACTGTATGAATCCGGCTCTGTTCGGCTTTAGCCCATATCTGGAAAGAATCTCGGACATTTTCATTGATTGCTTAATTTCATCTTTTGTCATACAATTTCATCTACTTCATATTCATCGAAATCAGGCACGTCATACCATGCGCCAGCTTCCAGATAGTCTTTGTATCTTGCGTTATTAATTGCTTTTTCAGGAGATACCGCAACAGTCATTCTATTATTTCCGTATGGATCTGTTACAACATACTGTCTTTTAGCTTTATTTGCTTTTGGCATTTCCACCCTCCAATAACTCCACAATTTTTTTACCGGTTTCTTCTTTTGTACAGAATTCAAATTGGACTCCGTATCTATCTCTGATTGTGCAGAGAGATTTATATAACTGGCAGCCATCAACAGCCTTGTCCGATATCACAGTCTTTACCTTTTTACCGTTTACCGTCTTCCAGATCACTTTGTGCTTTCTTGGGTTCTCCCAAAAATACACATCACCAACTGATTTAATATCTGGCCCGTGTTCACATAGAATAATCAACTGAATACCTGCTTCACGCGCTCTGATAAGCTCTGCTTTGAATCTTTCATGCTGCTGGCAGACATTTCCACAAAGCTCTTGTAAATCCTTTTTACGGTCAATACAGAGTTTTGCATTGTCCAGTGATTGATAATCACCGCAATACAATTTAGAGCGAAAATACTGCACTCCAAGGCTATCAAACTGACTCTGAATCCGTTCCCATTCTGATTTATGTTCCCTTGTGTCCACTTGTATAACCATTAAAAACACATCCTTTTAATTAAATGGAAGTTCTTCATCAATTCCATCTGGAATACTCATAAAGTCCGTACCTGCCGGATTCGCTCCCATGATAGCTTTTTCTTTCAGATGATCGTCATAGGCTTTTGTGGTGTACTCTTCTGGGATATCTGCATCCTTAATTCCCTCAATACTTCGGAACCATGCAAGCTTGTGACGTTTTACTTCTTTGTTATCGTACCAGTCTTTCTCCAGACGGAAGATGCCTCCGATCAGCTTACCTTTGAACTGCTGCCCGAAGTTATCGCCCCACTTAACAGCAAATCCCGGATTTGACTTTTCTACGCATGTGATAAAAGTTTTAAGGTTACGGACACCATAATCTACACTCTCGTCAATAACCATGTAGTTTGTACCGGCATTCGGATATTTCTTGTCTGGTCGGATATCATTTTCGAACTGCTTCATAAAGTAACCTGCCTGCTCGTCTCCGTCTGCAAAATCAAACAAGATAACAAGCATATCAAGTCCACCCTGGGATTTTTTCTCTGATACCTGCTTAATTACCATCTTGTGACCGCCGAGCGCAATCGGTTCAAATTCTCCTGCTGCCTGTGTTGTGTCATAATTCTGTGGTTTTAACATTTTGATTCCTCCTCAAAACAAATTATTTTTTCGATGCAATCTGACGGAACGATTTCTTTATTATCACAAAATACGATTGTCGTTCCATTATTGTCTGCTTTTACAATGTTGATAAGTGACGAATTATACGTATCACCCATAAATGCCGGGAGATAAAACAAATGACATTCTCTTACGTCTCCATATTTTTCCAGCACATAGTGAACGGAATTATTAATTTTTGAAAATATAGAGCTTAAATTTGAATAGCTTTTTGGTTCGACTTTAATCAAATGATCAAAAGAACATTCACCTTTGTATTCATCGATGATAGTATTTAATTCTATTGCGTATTTAAAACAATAGTTAGTTACTTCCACCATCTTCAATTCCTCCTAATTCGTAGTAGTCTCTGATAACCTTATCCACCTCTGCAAGGTCATTATCAATAGTCAAACTGTCAAACATTCCGATCGGGGACTTGCTTACCGCTCCCTGACTGGACTGAGTGACAAATAAGTGTTTTCCACTCTCTTCGATGCAGCGAAGAACGATGGTAAACATACCCTCGATGCAAACTTTTTCGTCCAGAAGCTTACCAATTGTCTTAGGTTTTACTTCCCCGGAATCATCTTTTTCTTCATGCATCATAAGGTAAACAATTTTATTCTGCGGTACTTTTGTTACAATGAACTGGATAAGATTCCAGAAATAGTCTCCAATATCATTGTACAGAGCGAACACCGCATTGCCTTTTCCGGCAGAAGCGTGTCCTTTCATAAAATGATTCGTGATAAGATAACCTGCATCGTCAATCACAATTGACTCCGCTTTTGATGCAATCAGGCACTTCATTACCTGCTGGTAATCATCTGTAAACCATCCGTCAATCTTTCCTTTAAACGGAAGTGGCTTATTTAATACTCTAATAAGATTCCAGTGTTCATTCTGGCAGTTTCTAAGACTGGTACTCTTGCCAGAACCAGATTTTCCAATAATTAATACTGGTGTTGCCATTGCTATTCCTCCTTGTCATAAACTACATGCTTGCTGCCCTCAATAATCAGCAAGCTTGCGATATCTTTCATTGATAAGGTTGATTCGTTATAGATTTCAACCAGTGCGTTGTATGCACCCAATGATACTTTCACGACCGAGTTATCCTTATCAGTTGCAGGCTGTTTCTTTCTCGCTGGAATACGGATTTCAAAATCACTCATGAGCGTTCTCCTTATTGCTTTCAGAATATTTTTCTAAAACATAAGAATAGAATTTTTCACGATTAACCCTTGCTGTTTTTCCAATTTTAACTAAAGCTCCTGACTCTTTAGCCAGTTTCATAACTGTTTGAATACCCAAATTACTATCCTCTGCCATCATTTGATAAGTGAGCAATGGACTGTCTACATTATTGCGATATTTGAGACTTCTCATCTTATTTCCTCCTTATATGCTTTCTGAGCCGCTAAAAGCCCATTTAGTGCTTGCGTGTAACTCGCCAACGTCCTTGCCTTGTACTGTTCCTCTATTGGATTATCTGGAACAAGCGCGAGCTGAACATCAATCAGTCTCAAGACTTCCTGTATTCTTTCGTTCATAGACTGGCTCCTTTAACTGCTTAAAAAAACAATAGATTGCGTCTGACTTATCCCCCATGCCCGGAACCGTCTTACCGTTCTGAATGGAATCAGCGGCGTGATATTCGAGATGATCCACGTACATATCTGGATTCTCCCAATCAACAATAGGAGCGTTTCGCTTGTTCAGTTCCTCCAACAAGATATTCACTGCAAGAACCATATCCCACTTCGGGAGGAGCCTTAATTCTTCAAGATTCATTTAACGGACACCTCCCGTTGATAAGCAGTTCCAGAAGACATTTTTTTGCATTTTCGTAATTCTGAGATTCGGACGGAAACTCGTAAAACTGGCACACTGAAAAATGCTTTACGATCTCCCCTGCATCATTAAATACATAAATATAAACTCTGGATATGTCGTCACACGCCGTATAGTCAAAATTCACATGCGCCGTTGTTTCATTTGAAACCCTCAGACACAATTCGAACAATTCCTTAATTTTCTTCTCGTTCATTTTTTCTCCTTTCATAGATTTCCTATCAGAATCAGGCTTATAACTGCCGCTGCCAGAATCCGATCAAATCCATTTGTCCACTCCCATGCTGGAAGGAATGTTAAAAGGATTCCGATTGCTATTGACATCAAAATTTCTCGTTTACGATATTTTTTCATTCGTACCCCTCTATCTAAGGAATACCCATGCTGCATTTGAAAGAATCAATGCCGCCATGGTAATTCCCCATGCACAGAACCATTTCTGAGTCTGTTTCTTGGCTTCTCTTACGACTTCCACTGCATAGAAGTTTTCAAAATCTTCAAAACTGGTTACTTTTGCGCTATCCATTGTACTTTTGCCCTCGGTTTTCTTCATAAAAAATCCTCCTGTTCTCTTGCGAAATACAGGAAGAAATGTTATGATTGTCCTGTAATCCGCTAAGGTTGGTTTAGTGGTTTACGGCTCCGGGGTGGAGGTTTCGGCTCCCTCCGGGGCGCTTACGTCAAATTTGTTTCTTTTCTTCGATAGTAGCTCAAGATGATTCTTGAACACTCATCTACAATTCTCTGATTGTCTTCCGGTGTGTTATCCTTGCAGTAATCATCATGTATTCTGATTACCCCAGACCCTTTTTTAATTGTTTTGATTACTGCCATTACAATCTCTCCTTTCTACGATAGATTATGATGTTTCTGCTATTTTGCTTCTTCTGCAAAATGTTTCTCCATCAAATCCTCCTTATATTGGCTTTTTATTTGATTTCTACATTTGGAATAATTCTTTCCGGATAGAAAACTAATTCATAGTGATATTTGTCTACTGTGTTCGGCTCTGTTTGCTCCATCACATAACAGGTCCAGTCGTTCAAGTAGATGTAATCCTTAAAGTATGTACCCTCACCTGTCTTGATAGTCATTACAAGCTCATCGCTACTGTTATTGCTAAGAGACATATACCCCTCTGCCTGCAACATGATAGTGTCGGTTCTGGCATTAGTTACGGTGATTTTTCTGTACACATTGAACTCATCCGCTTCTTTGTTGAGATTGTAATTTACTGTACTTGCTGTTGAGCAAGCAGTAACGCCTGTTGCCATGATTCCGAACAATAAAACCGCTGTTAATTTTTTCATTGATGATTTCCTTTCTATTGACGTTTCCTTTTCCCTCTACCTATAATGCATTTACAGGCACCGACATGCCGAGTATAACGAAAGGGGAATTATATGGTTGAAACAATTACACGACTGTATCATTGCCACAAGATTCACAAGCACGTGAACGTTTGTGAAGAGTATGAGGTTTCTGGTAACAGTCGCCGCCTACTGCGGTGCTCATGTCCATATCATCAATACACGGAAATGAAGCCGCACTGTGATGGGTATAATGATCATGGTTTTCAATGCGGTTATGCAAAAAATCAATAACCAAACTCACTAACTCATCCGGTCGCTCGCTGGGCGATAGGTAACAGTAAAGCCGTAGGTCACATTTGCAACAGTCTCCACCAGATTCTTTGCAGTGTTGGCTGACGGCTTTGTTAAATTGTAATGCGTCCATTTACGCTCCTTTCTAATTCAATTTAATTGAAGTTATTTGGCACAAAAATAAAATCCATAGGGATTCCAGAAAGTTCACTCATTTTTCTAAGTTGTGATAATGTAGGCTCAGTTTTTCCTTTTTCCCAGTTAACCACTGTAGCATTGGAAATACCGAATATTTCAGCCCATTCTTTCTGGTTATATCCTGCGTTCACACGAACGGCTTCTAATGAAATTTTTGGCATTCACTCATCTCCTTTCTTAACTTCTGAGCTTATTATAATTCAATTGAATTGAATTGTCAACACCAAAATTCAAAATAATTGAATTGACTATTGAATTTTTTATAAATATGATGTAAAATACAAAATGTAAGGAGGAAAAGAATCATGACAACTGAAGAGCAGAAAAAGATCTTCTCGAATAATCTTAATAAGTACATTTCAAGAAGTGGAAAACAGCAAAAGGAAATCGCTGAAGCCATTGGAACAAACGCATCTACATTTAATATGTGGTGCAAAGGTAATTCGATGCCAGGAACCGGAAAGATTAGAGCTTTGGCCGATTATTTCCGAATAAGAATGTCAGATTTGACAGATTTAAAAGAGAATCAAGACCCTGATATTGAATTTGGAGACGTAGTTACAAAAATCGAGCAGTCAGACCCTCGTTTCAAAAGAATCATTCTTGAATACGATAACCTGCCGCCCGATAAAAAAGATTTGTTATGTGATTTTTTTGAGAAGTTTATTTTCTAAAGCACAAGGGTAGGAATTATTTTCCTGCCCTTTCTTCTTTATAAGCCCTTTTTACGCACCCGTAAATAAATTTTATCATTGATTCACTATGTATTTTCTGTATCATCTCAATAATCTCTTTCTTATAATCCATAAATAACCCTCCCTATTGTAATTACCACCTACATTACAGTATATGTGCGTTTTGTGGGAAATATGACCGAACATTCGTTCTTATTATATCAACCCACAAGTCCAATAAAACGAGACACGCCTAAATTTCCTCTAGCTAACTGCCAGTGGTACACTGGAATATTCGTAATATCGAATATAATTTTTACTTTTGCAAAAAGGAAGTTCGCTTTGAGTGGAATTTTTATTGTTTCTATAATACCGTCTGTTTTCAAAATTCCCTTCGCGTTCCTGGTCAAGGTCGAATGCCTGCACATGTGTTGAGCAGAGTATATGTCAGAATCCTTGTGTACATAATCATCCACGCACATTGGAAGATGGATTATATAATTGACAAAAACTATAACCGATATCAAAATTAGTACTTTTTTGACTCTTTTCATTCTAAAATCACCTACAAACGTCTATTTACAACTATATTGCATGATGCTATAATCAACTATAACATATAGAATTCTTATTTAACGCAAATGGCGAAAATGACAATTTAAAGGACTGATTTGCATGAAAATTGCGATTTGTGACGATAATTCTTTACAGATTGATTTTTTTAAGGCTCATGTTGATGAGTTTTTGAAAAAGCGCGGAGACAAGAGTTACACGCTAAACACTTATAGTAGTGGAAAGCCGCTGATTGACGATATAGCAGACGGTCAATGGTACGATATAGTCGTGTTGGATGTGGTCCTTGATAATGAGAATGGCATAAATGTTGCAAGACAGCTCAGGAAAAATGGATATAATGGTAACATTGCCTTCTGGACAGCATACAAAAACTATGTATTTGACGCATTGGACGTCTTGCCAGTGCATTACATCATCAAAGGCTCTGAGCATGGACGCATGTATTCTGTCGTAGCACACACATTGGAAGATATCCGTGAGAAAGCCTTGACTATCAAAAACCGAGATCACTTACATCGGGTAGAATTCCGTCACATCGAATACATAGAAAGCCGAAATAAATCAATTCTCGTCCACTGTACTTGCGGCGTTATACATGTAGCACGTGGAAAGCTGTCAGATATAGAGCCGCATCTTGATGGAAGATTTCTCCGTTGCCATCAAAGTTATATCGTCAACATGGACGAAATTAAAGATGCATCAGATCATTTTGAGATGATATCGGGGGATATTGTTCCAATCAGGCAGAGGGAGGCTGCCAAAATAAGGAATCTATATAAGAATTATATCGAGAATTTTGAGTAATCGTGTCAAAAGGGGGAAATATGAAAAAAATACGAAATGTGTTGATGATCGTTTGGACCGCATTAATTGTATTAATGATTGTGGCCTTGATGAGTTCAAACGATCTTTCATCAGACAATATTATGGTCGTTGTTGTACTTGAGGTATTTGGAATTGCTGTTTTGTATCTTATTTTTGCACTTTTGCTGTCTATTAAAAATAAGGTTCAAAAACCTGCAATATCAAATAATTCCGTAGCAACCCAGCCGGCGGTTGTAGAAAAACCTGTTCGAGTATTGAATCTGAGAGTTATATCCGGTAAGGAGGATTTTGAGCTTGGTTCCAAACACACAAGATTTGATTTGAAGCAATGGAAAGATGGATCTGTTACAGTGTCAGATGCTCCAACCAAATATGAACTTTTCGACTATGAATGGAACGGGCCGGAATACAGAACAGTAGAAAAGACAACTACAACATCTCACACTAAAGGGAAAAGTAAAGAAAAAACAAAACGAAAAGGAAGATTAGCTGGTGCTGTTATTGGTACGGCTGCTACAGCTGTCACGCTTGGAAACCCTGTTGTCGGCGCAGCTGTCGGTGCAGCTGTTGGAACCGGAAAGAAAACTAAAGGAAAGAATAATTCCACTACTACTGGAACTGCTACCACAACAAGTGATAACATTGAAGTGGATTCTTATGCATCTATGAAAATGCGGAATATCGAAACCAATCAAATAAATACTATTGGATTCCGCTGTAGTTCAAATATAGATATGCAGTTAAAGAGCTTCAATATTTCCAAAAGCTCTGATGCTGTTGAAAATGTTCGAAATCAGAAAACATCCGTTGAACTACTGAAGGATTACAAAGAGCTTTTAGATAGCGGTATTATTACTCAAGAAGAATTTGACCAGAAAAAATCAGAACTTTTATAAAAAAGAACCGGCTCTCGCTACCAACGAGGACCGGTTTTTAAAAATAAGACAATTCCAGAGAAAAATCTTACCTACACATTAAGTATATCATCTCCGGGATTGCCGTACAAGTGTAAAAAAGGAGAATGATGAAATGAATGAATCAGTATGCATCTATTTAAGGAAATCCAGAGCCGATCGGGAAGCTGAAGCACATGGAGAGGGCGAAACTCTTGCCAGACACGAACGGATCCTGTTAGAGCTTGCAAAGAAAAAAGAGTACATTGTAGGTGCAATTTACCGTGAAGTGGTATCTGGCGAAACTATTGCTGACCGTCCTGTCATGCAGCAGCTTCTTCACGAAGTGGAATCCGGTATGTGGGACGGTGTTTTGGTTGTCGAAGTAGAACGTCTTGCCAGAGGTGACACTATCGACCAAGGTGTTGTCTCCAGAGCATTCCAATATTCCGATACGAAGATTATAACCCCAACAAAAATATATGACCCAAACAACGAATTTGACGAAGAGTACTTTGAATTCGGACTCTTCATGTCCAGGCGTGAATATAAGACCATCAAGCGTCGATTGAATAATGGTAGAATCTCATCTGTAAAAGAAGGTAAATACTGTGGCAACAAGCCACCTTACGGATACGAAAGAGTAAAACTCGAAAAAGAAAAAGGTTATACCCTCAGACCTGTTCCGGCTCAAGCCGAGATCGTAAAGATGATATACACCTGGTATGCCGGTGATGGTTGTGAGCAAATTGGAGTTGCGAAGATTGTACGGAAATTAAACGACATGGGAATAAAATCTGCGCTAGGTGGTGACTGGACTCCTGCCAGCATACAGGGAATTCTAACAAATCCGGTGTATATAGGAAAAATCCGGTGGAATGGTCGAAAAACAGTAAAGACTATACAGAATGGTCAAGTAGTCAAGACACGCCCACGGTCCAGGAATGTCCTTATCTGTGAGGGATTGCATCCGTCTATTATATCAGACGATCTGTATAATTCTGTGCAAGAGATACGTCAAAAGAACCCACCCCGTCCGATTAGCATAAAAAACACAGTTCGCAATCCGCTTGCCAGAATTGTCTATTGCAGCAAGTGTGGTCGTGCCATGGTTCGCCGCCCTCATCAAAAACGCGGACAGGAAGATACCCTCATGTGTCCATATACGTCTTGCCCTACAGTGAGTAGCAAATTATCTCTAGTTGAAAAAGCTGTGCTTGATGGAATTAAAGGAATAACAGAGAAGTATAAGCTGAACAATGATATTAATGTTCCATATAATACTATCAATTCTGGTATAGTATCTAAGCAAAATCTTATACGCGAAAAAGAAAGTGAGCTGGAAAGCTTAAATGTCCAAAAAGCAAAACAGTACGATCTGCTTGAGCGCGGAATCTACACCACAGAAGTCTTCCTTGAACGCTCCAAAACCATAGCTAGGTCTATCCAATCATGCTCTGATATTATTACGAAATTAAGAGAAGAAATCGAACACGATGAGAATATTAAGGCACAACAGTCGAATTTTATTCCGCGTTGTGAAGAGCTGCTTAATAACTATTGGGACCTTAACATAGAATCACGAAATAGAATGCTCAAGAATCTAGTTGAAAAAGTCGTCTACTCGAAAAATATAAAAAACACTTACGGCAAAGGTAACGAGATTAATTTTGAGCTAGACATTTTCCCAAAAATTCAAAAAAATGATTAATGACATCTTCTATGTGCCAGTTCGCTGGCGCAATGATGCTATCATTAATTTTAAAAAGAAACTCCCGGGGAATTAACCCCGGGATATTTTATACTTTTTTGATGTATTTTGCAGAAACAAATCCAAAATATTTTCCGGCAATGCGGATATAGTACCAAGATGCTCCATTTTTGGCTTTAATGGTATCGCATACATCAACTAAATTGCCTTTTGCAAGTGTAGGATAGCTTTTAAGCTGTGCATACTCTGTTCCTGCCCATGTGCGGACATTAAGTGTATTTGCAGTTACCTTACCCACCCACTTCGGAGTTTTAGACAGGATAGTTGGCGTTGAAAGCGTACTTGCTTTTACGCCAGTGGTAACAGCGATAGCCACGTGGTGGTTATCATTCAGGAGGATATCTCCTGCCTTTAAATAGTCACCGGATGTCAGATACTTTCTATCCGTCAGTACTTTCGCACCGGCAATCTTCATTGCAGCTCTCATGTTTCGTGTCGTCAGATAGATGCTGACCGCTTTGAGTCTTGCGTTATTTAAGCGATACCCAGCCCCCTTGACGATAGCTGCTGTACTTGCGCTGCAATCAGATTCGCAAGCTACCGTGATCTGCGCCGGATCGTAGTTGCTTGCCTTTAAGTGCCGCCAGAACGAATACCGGTCATTGCTGTTTCCGGCAGTGCCCTGATCGTATCCGATGAGATTGTTCTGTGCCGCTTTTGTCGCCATGTCTGCAATCATGGTTGCGATTTTGGTGTCATTGAATCTTAGGACACAGAGCCACGGTCTACTGTACCAGTTCATGATCTGATATTCTGTACCAGTCTGATCTCCTGCTTTCCCACCTGCATATCTTCCTCTTTCATCATGTCCGCAGTTACTGATTTTTACCATTTTAGTTTCTCCTTTCTGGTTAGAATCTCTGTAGTCTTTGTAGAACACATCCATATCAACATTTCCGCTGATTCCTGGAACTTTTCCCTTGCTGGAATATTGCCAGCCTACACCGACATTCGGACGCAATCTTTCCTGTACAGAGCCGTTGTCGTTAGCCGGATAACGAGCAATCCAACAATCATACTGCTTCAAAGCATCTGACAGAACGTTATTATACCAGTCGAGATTACAATAAATTCCGACTTTATAACCGGCTTTCTTGATTCTGGTCAGAAACGCTATTGCAACATTCTCGATAGCTTGCTTGCCAAGGCTTCTCTGCTGACTCCATTCAAGGTCATAGAATACTGGAAAATCAAGTCCACGACCACCAAGAACGGAAAGCACGTCCTCAGCTTCGTCAATTGCCTGTGCCGGTGTTAAAGCGTAGCTGTACTTGTATCCACCAATAAGAATTCCATTGGATTTACAGCCCTTGTAGTTGTGTTCAAAAGATGTATCGACTCCAGATTTTTGATGGATTCTTAATATTGCAAACTTAACTCCAGAATTCGATACTTTTGGCCAATCTGGTTTTCCTTGCCACGATGATACGTCAATTCCTTTTAATTCCATATTCTTGTCCTTTCTCGGCATTGCGCCGGCGCAAATTTGTGCAAAAATAAGAGCCTTATGGTGCTGCTCGGATTCTTGGCATATTAACTGTAGGTTCTGTTCCCAGTATCTTTTCAGTGTAAACTCTGCTTTGCCCTCGATTCTTTTGGTAGCAATATACCTGCGTAACATTCCTACAGCACTATTGTCTACCACCGATAGTTCTGTTGTTCGTTCCTGGACTTCATAACGATTCAGTTCGATCGTAAGCGCATCTTGCACTATATCCAGTGTCTCCTGATCCACTTTGCTCTTTAATACTTGCATTACTGATTGTATGATCATTTGCCTTGACTCCATTATCAGCACCTCCCGTACCTTAATTATAAAGCATAGGTACAGATGCTAAACACGAAGATAAATAATAAAAATGTTACATTAAAAACATATAATGGTGGCGGATATTTGCAAACTGGACAAACATATTGTATATATAACGATAGCTTTTTATATCTCCATATTGGATTTAATTCACTTACTGCTTCTGGTATACAAAATGGGACAGTTCTTCTGACCTTACCAGTAAAAGTATCAACAAATAATCAAAATATTGGTGTTATTGGTTCGGGAGATAACAAAGCTCTTATTTGCGCAGTAGGCGTTTCATCAAATGGCTATAATATTGTTTGTAATGGGTTTGTATCAGCAGGTAATTATATAGCAGATTTAATGTTTATACGAGCATAAATTATATTATGATTTAAAAGTTATATATTTAGCTTGTGTCCACATACTGAGTATTCGAACAGATTTACCAGTTTCAATGTTACCCGTAAAATGCACTATATGAGTAGAATTTTGCTTACTTACAGCAACTATACTAACTGGACAAGCGTTCCAATCCGCATTAGTAGCTCCTATTAAGTAATAATCATTGTTAGTATCTGGTGGATTAATATAGATATGTCTTGCTCCAGTACCTTTATAAACTTGATTTACAAAAGTTATCTTCGTGTTTAATGTATTAATGCCTAGCTTGTCTTTCAGGTATGTAAATAATTGTGAGAACGATATTTTTTTTAATACATTCCCTTCTCCAACTATCAATGTGTCACTTTCTGCCGGCGTTGCTTTCGAAGCCAGTGCCGACATTAATATTGTTTTTAATGATTCTGCCATATAATCACCTCTATTCTTTCACTCTCAGCATCGAACCATCAGAAGTGGCAAGTGCTGAGCCATCACTTGTGCCTAATACATACTGGACATTCCGAACATCAACAGCAATCGCATATTTCGCCCCTGTCTGAACTGATGTAGGGCTTATGCTTGCACCGGCTATATAAATGTTTGCATCTGCCATGCATATCACCCTTTCACTTTGATTTTATAATTATCTACCCACGTTTCATCTGCAATTTTATATGTGAATCTCAGACAATAGATTCCTGTTTTTTGTGGCTCAATTAACGCATCTAGCGTATGCTCGTTGATATTGCAATTTCCTTGATCTTCTACAGTCTCTGTTTCAGCATCTGTATCAACGAAAATCAATTCGTAATCCGCTGAAATGATGGAAAAAGGGATGTCTACACCGCATACCGGCTCTACTTTACTTTTAAATCGGATTTTTTCTCCCAAATCCATTATTGTATTGCTATCTACGTATCTAATTGCCATGTCCTCTCTCCTTTCAGCATATTTTATGTCCACTGAAACATTGCTTTACAAGCTCTGCCGTCAGCTGACTCAGATTCAGCAATGAGCTGTACTCGATGTTCTCTGATTCTGCCGTATATCCTCTCGGAACGAGCTTTCCAGCAATCTCGTGCCCTGATATCAGAAACAGTACAGTGGCGGTATAAGCTGTCAAGCCACCACTACTTTCTGCATAGATTTCTATGACATACTGTCCATCTCTATTGGCAGGGACTATTGCGTCCCAGATTTCGAGATCCGATCCCTCTCGTCTCTGGAACTCAATAGCGAACTCATTACACGAGCCGTAAACCCTCGTAATCATCATTCATCAGTTACTGTGACAGAGATCACATAAGTTTTGCCTGCATCGACCGGATTAGGCGTTACGCTTGCGGCTGTAATCTTTGGTGGGTTCGGATCATACTTGACAGTTCTAGTAATGGTTGTTGTCTTACCGGCACTGTCTTTTGCAACGATAGTAATTGTATTTGAGCCTGCGGACAATGTGACCGTAGTGCTGAATGCTCCGTTGCTACCAACAGTGACAGCTTTGCCATTAACTGTAACGGTTACAGGAGAAGATGTTGCATCATTGGTTGTACCTGCTACAGTAATTGTGCTCTTGTTGGTAACGTATCCATCAGACGGAGAGGCTACGCTCAACGTCGGCGGTACGGTATCGATCTTGAATGTTACAGATTTCTGCGTAGCTGCGTTGCCATCGTAATCGGATGCATCAAACCTAATGGTATGAGAACCATCGGTAAGAGCTGTTGCCGGTATGTACGAACAATTGTAACCACCGGTTACGGCGGTCTTTGTAATGCCGTCAGTAATCTTGCTTCCGGAATCGATTGTGATACCGATAGTAGACGGATTAACACCAGAATCATCATCTGTAACAGTCCATGTGATAGTTGGCTTGTTGTTGACAAGTGTTGCAGATGCTGTTGGATTTGTGACTGTAATTACCGGAGCGACCTTTTCTTTAACGGTTAATCGCAGGGAACTACCGATTGCGGAATCTGTTGCATCTTTGGTGGTCACGTTTCCAGCATCGTCCGTTGCCTTGATTGTTATTCCGTAATAATGTCCGCTCTGGCTGTAACTGGACTTATTTGGAGCTGTTACTGTAGCTTCATATTTGCCCGTATTACTGTTAAAAGTAAGGGTGTAAGTCTGTCCATTTACAATAGCTTGTACTTGCTTTACTGACATTTATGTACCTCCATTTCATAATTCATTCTATATTTAATTTTATTATCCGATAATAGATATTTTAGTCCAAGTTTTTTTCTTATAAGTTGCTGCGGCTATTGAATTTGAAGCGTTATTTATTCCTATAAAATTGGCAACTCTAATACTACCAGAACACATTAATATTCCCCAAGCCCAACCGCCAAAGAGTCCTCCGATAGTTCCCCATACAAAGTAAGCACGTGGCTTTTGAGATGCGTTAATAAAGTTTTCTATGTTATTATCTAGATTCATTAAATTTGGGTTACTATTTAATTGGTTAAGCGCGGCCGGTAACGTCATCGTTCCCTGATCCAGTCCGAAGGTCTTTGATGTCAATTTATTGAGTACCGCATCAGCAAGCTTATCATAATCAATCAGCTTGTTTGCCGCATCCTCCGCACTGTAAAGCATAAATTTATCTGCATCTTTTGGTGTTGTTTTTACGGGATATTCATTAAATTTTGCCATATTAATTCTCCTTTTCTATATTGAACTTTTCATAGAGCTGATTAATTAGTTTCTCCTGTCGGTCAAGCTGTTCTTTCTGGCTTTTTATCATTGCAAACATAGCAGGTATCATGATACGTTCGTTCCAGTCCTCAACAAGTCCGTTTTGATGCCGAGTAGCTTCCGGAAAGAATACTTCTACATTCTCAGCAATAAACATTGGGATATATCTTCCTTCATTCTCGTCCCCTTTAACTAGATATCCCTTTTTGTATTTCGCCCACGTTGGTTCGATATTGTACCATTCTTCAATTTCTTGCTCTGAAATATTGTTTCCAATATCTTTATAGCGTTTCGAGGATGAAGATTTCAGCATCAGCTGTTTGTATCCTGTACGTCCATCCCAACAAATAGTATTTGATGATGTCGTATACTCCATGTTTTCTATCTTTGGCGATTTTGCAAAAGATGCAGAATTAGTAACAGTTAAATCTCCAAATGTACCGGTATCAGCCGATACCTCTGTGGCATATACGTTTAGACTGTTATCCTTCCAACTGATTCCCCAATTTTCACTATTTTCAATTTCAATATCTACTTCATCGTCAAAGAACTTCTTGATATCAACAGGGAATATTCCATCGCTTGAAAACTGTACACCTGTATATTTCATGTATTTTGAATTTTCTTCGTAGCTTGTAAATACAGTATATCCAGAGCGATCAATTAATCCTTTAACAGCATTGCTGGCATCTTTAATTTTCAGATAACCGTTCCCATTCTTTTTGCCGCCCAAGGTAACTGTTCCACCAAGAAGAGCATCAAGGCTGACGTAGAGACGCCCATTGCTATAATATAATCCCTTCCAAGCCCCGTCATTAGTCAGAATGCTAACTATTTGCTCCTGCGTCAAATTGTCTATATCAATAACGACCGCCACGCTCTGCATATCCATCAATGTTGTAGTTCCACCGGACGCATATAATTTACATCTAACATTTGTCACATCTCTTGGAATACCGACAGTTGAACCATTAGAACTTGCTACTGTCTGACCAGATCCATTTGTCAAAATAGAATACAAATAGTGTGTCACGGTGTCCTCATCGGTTGAACTAGTATAAATGGTATTCCAAGTATTTCCGTCAGCAGTCTCTTCAACAACGAATCTGCCTTTATAAGGCACTCTAGTAGCTGACTTTCCGTCACGATAATACGCTTTAAATGTTATAAAGTTTGGACTAATTGTCTTGTCAGAGCCACGTTTCAAGACGTTACATGATGGCTCAACCATGTATGTTCTACCAGGTTCACCATCTTTTCCATCTTCGCCCTTTTTCTGCTTAGAAATCGTGAATCTTTTTGTTACTGACAGATTGCTGAGATATGTTGCTCTGATGTCTATCCATCCATTGTCTGCACTCAAGCCTGTGACAGTGTAAGTATGTGTATCTACATCCCAAGAGCCGGTTACACTGTCTGATTTTGTAATGGTATAGCTACAATCATTTGTGATATCTGACGAGCCGTACATAACTTTCGCTGTAGTTGCCACTGTTGGAAATACCGGAATGTTGCCGTCTGCGTCAGATGTGATCGTCTGCATATCGTTCGACAGCTGGAATGTCATATTCTTGGCAGATGCAATATTGTTGTCCATTTTTGTCAGTTTATCCGGCAAAGAACTACCACCAATTACAACATTATCACCACTGATGATTACTTTTTTGGTATCCATATCAACCTGGAAGATTATGTTTCCATCGCTATCTCTGACAGTCAGTGCGCCTGTGTCAATATAATCAGCATTGATACCATGTGCGTACAGAATTTTTGCTATCAAATCGCCTGTCAGAAAGAAACCGTAAGGATATGTTTTGCCACCATCATTGGATACGCCAATGGCTTCTGCTGTGAATTTAATTACATTTTTTGATTCTGCGAGTGTAGGCTTGTCATGCAGATATGTGATAGTACTGCCATCTTCCTGTGTGACTGATGTTTCATATAATCCAGAAGAATTTTTTAAGGTTTCTTCTAATTTCTCTACTGCTTTTTCTCTGGCCGTTTTTTCTTTTTTTACAAGACGCCTTGCCTCTACAATTGCCTTAGTGGATTCTGACTGGAACTTGCTCATTCCTCTGATCGGATCATCGGCTTGAGTTTTTACAGTAGTCTTTCCATTAACGGAACAAGAAACGTCTGTCAGTGGAGTGATATACCTATTCCACTTGCGGTCGTAAGTATATGCCATATCTCCAAACTCAATGAGTGGATTATATGCAAGTTCTCCCGACATGTTACGGAATTTAGCTCCAATTATGGAATCACCGATCTGAGCAGCTACCGTGTCCAAGTCCGAATCCGCAACAAGGTCGTTCTCCAATTCAAGAACATATCCTGTGCTTCCGTACATGGCTTCATTTTCTCTATTTTTTAGCTTGATTCCAGTAATCACAATATCATCACTAGAAACGGTTGGACTTGTAAAAAAGTCTTTGAGCTTTTCGGATGTGTCAGCTGCTGATTCGATCAGTGTCAAGAATCCATCACTATCAATTGTCAAGTTCCCTGTCGGACTGATAAAACTTTCTGAGTCAATACTTGCGCCGCCTTTAAATGTTACATTTCCATCAGCGTCCACTACTGCGTTGTAATCTTCTTGTACATTGGAAAAATCCCATCTGATAAATCGCAAGTATCCTCTGCTGTCCAGGCGAGCGTTCGCAGTCTCAAGCATTGCTGCCCATCCGAACAACTGACGAAACGTCATGTTTTCCGGAATCTCTGACACGATCAGATTTCCATGAGCCATGGAGACTTCTGACGGAATACCAAGAGTCTCACACGCATCTCTAACAAGAGTCTCTATTGACTGTGGCAGAACCAGATGAGATATATAAGTTGCGTTCGTTTTATACATATCGTCCAAAGCGGTAAAACTAAGGATTTCGCCATATTGTTCTGGTGTCGTAATTGTATAAATACCTTTATCAATGGTTTCGATTCTGTCTTCTGTCGCTGCTTTTGTTGCCAGAATCGCACCGCCACTCTGGTCAAGAATTGGGTCATAGTTTTCATCCAGCAATTCATCTGTTGCAGCCGGACTTGCTACGGAGGTCTGCATTTTAAGATACGCATGGACTTTCGCCATGTAGAAGTTATAGTTTTTCCACTGGTCGGAAGTGTTGTCCAACTCCAATGTCATGGATTTACAAACAACGCAGCCAATCGGAAAGCTGCTACTTTCTGCACAATCGGAAAAGGTGCAGTTTTCACCCATGATTTCATTTTTGACTATTTTTACAGTTCCGTCAGGAAAGATGATTTCCACTTCTTGCCAGACTCTTTCTCCGTCCTGTAGTTTTTGTTTGAACGCATCAGATACATTAATCAAGTGGATTCACCCCCTGCATGTTAAAAGATATTTTTGATACAAATTTTAAGTCTGGCGAAATTTCTCCAATAGTTAGGCTTGCTTTTCCGACATAAAACGGGTCAGTTCTCCATGCCATGTGGTAAAGCGACCAATGGTACAAATTGAAAGTTTTTCCTTTTGCGATAATTTTGAGAATTTTGTTTGCTTCTATAACTGGAACGTTTGATGCTTCATAGCTATACTGTTCGACTGTAAACAATGGAGTTAACAACGCTTTTCCGAACTGCGTACGGTTACTACCTTCTGAATAAGTTGTTTCGAGGTTATAACCCATATCTTTATCTGGCTGATAGATGGAGGCCCCGTTCATCTTGTATCGTTTTGTTATACTTTTTGGAATAGTTGCCACGTTTCCACCTCCTATGCCAGTTCAAACGGATTTCTTCCGCTTGTGCTGCGTCTTAATTTTGCTTCGTCTATAATTTCGTCAAAAATAGTCCGTCTATTAATCTGAGCTGTGAATCTGTAATCACCACCACTCTGCTGCCCTGATTCCTCACGCACGATTCTTCTGAGCAGAGCTTCTGGTGCCTCGATGTTGTTTCCTTGCTTCTGATCTCCTAACACAGCGAGGAATTCTGATCTTGGAGGGATAACCGCACCTTTTGCAAGATAAGGTACTGTTGGCACTCTCGGAAATGTTGCACTAAATCCGATTGTTTTCTTTCCGAACGGTGTAGGCACTTCCCACGGGCCAAAAGAAAATGCAGATTCAATTCCACCAATCGCACTGTTGACAGTTCCAATTGCGCTATTTACAATGCCAATGACCTTGTTCAATATTTTTCGAATGGTATCTTTAATTCCGCCAAATATATCGACAACCTTATTTTTGGCTGATGTAAATTTTTCCACTATACCGTTTTTAATTCTCTCAACAAGATTTCCTACTGTTGACCAAATTGCAGTCCATTTTTGATATGCGCTGGATTTGACATTATCCCAAATCGTCACAATTTTAGATGCGAGATTCTTAAGACTAGAGCTTATAGCGTTGACAAATGTTGATGTTTTATTTTTAATCCAATCCCATACTTCCCCTGCAACTTCTTTAATCTTGTCCCAGTTTTTGTACAGTAATACGCCAATTGCAATGCAAGCCGTTATTGCTGCTATAAAAATTCCGCCCGGTCCGATAGCCGTTGCAATAGCTTTAATTCCTCCCATAATGCCGCTAGAACCAGTCATAAGTGCAATAAGACCCTTAATGAAACTTGCTACTGTCGTTATACTTCCTGCGATTCTCGAAGCTAAGCCTGCAATCTTTGCTGCCGCAAATGCTCCGATCAGAGCTGCACCAAATGCTTCAATGATTGATTGATGATTTGCAAAGAATCCAGCCAAATCAGACACTAGGTTAATCACTGTCGGAATTCCTGTTTCAATCAGCCATTTCAGCATCGGGAGAACGATATTGTTATAGATCCATTCAAGAACATTTCCGATGGATTCCAGAATTGGTGCAAATGTACTTGTCAGATTACTGATAGATTCCAACAGCGGATAGAAATTAAGGTTTGCCGCCCATGTCGCTGTATCCTCTGCAATTCTTTCAACGAACTGCATGACTACCACAAGAGCATCTGCAATGTTCTGGATGATCTGTGTTCCAACATTGTTCTTATTCCAAGCATCAGCGAAACCAGATGCGATATTACCGATAGTTTTAAGCACGTTCTGGGCAATCTTAAGCATGGTCGTGAGCATTGTTGTGCCTGTGCCATTTGTCCAGACCTCTACAAGGCTTTTACCTACACTCTTGGCGAGCTTTGCAATTCCCGACAAGGCAATGTTTGCCGCGTCAATGGTATTCTTACCTTCTTTTTTCCATGCGTCCTGAAATGGCTTCCAGAGTTTTTTAAGAAGGTCAGCAAGTTTCTTTGCGGAATCACTAATCTTGTCAAGTGCAGTTTCGCCCTCTGCTAAACTGCCATAATCCACATTGCTTACTGCGCCAGATAATCCTCCAGAAGTTCCCCCATTTCCACCAGATGAAGATGGTGTGGAAGATGAATTGCTGCCAGTAGATGTGGCTTTGTGAACTTCATCAAGTGATGAAAGATAGCTTTTTGTTTCTTTTTTTGCTTTTTTCGTAGCTGTTGCATTTTTTTTATTGGCATCCGCCAGTTTTTCCGCATTATCTGCTGCCTGTCCATACTGATCTGCTGTATCTGCGATCGCGTCTGTTCCGGCAAGACCTGCTCCACTTGTCTGACCTGATGATTTCTTGCCAGTAATAAGCTCCGTAAATGACTTGAAGGCATTCGCCAGAGTTGCCAGTTTGCCGAGCAAAATATTGATCACTTTCAGAACAGGTGTAAAAATATTAATCAGCCCTTGTCCGACTGTTGCCTTGAGGGACTGCAACTGCAACTGCATCACTCGCACCTGGTTCGCCCAGCTGTCAGAAGTACGAATGAAGTCACCAGATGCGGCTGATAACTGTTCCTGCACAAAAGCAAAGCGGAGAGCAACTTTCTCCTGTTCAGTCATTGCAGATGTGGTCTTGCCGTAGCCATTTGCAAGTGCATATTGGTCAAGTGCCGACTGGGTCATTACCACGCCCAAATCTTTTAATGTTTCCGTTTCACCCGTAAACACTGATTTCAGTTTGATATAAGCCAAGTCCTGACTGATGTTGTAGAATGATGCCACATCACCAGTCAGCTGTGTCAGGGCCGTTGACATGTCGTAAGCCTGTGATTCTGAAAATCCGAACGACTTAGACATTGCTCCGAACGTGCCGACATACCTTTTTGCCATAGTTTCAGATAATCCGGCAGAAGTCATGGCGTTCTTTGCGAATTCATTTACTTTGTCAGACATGGTTGTAAATGTAACATCGACCACGTTCTGCACTTCTGCGAGATCTGAGCCAAGGGCAACGCATTCTTTTCCAAACTGTACTAGTTTACCGACAGCAAATACTCCGCCGATAAGTAGTCCTATTTTTTTTACTGTGCTTCCAAGCCCGTCGAATGACTGTTTAATCGCTGATACACCTTTTTGGACACCGGTTGTGTCTAATCTGGTATCAATAATGACTGAGCCATCAGCAGCCATGTGTCCACCTCCTAACTATTTGAGGTTTAACATCTCATTCAGCGCATCCTTGTACGCTTGCTCCTCTTCGCTGAGACGTGTTTTTATATCAATAATGTTCTTATTTTCCTGATAGAATTTCTTTTCCCATTTATCGAGCTTTTCGCCCTTTGCCTTTTTTGAACGAATTCCAACTACGGTATTAAAAAGACATTCGCCAGATTCCATAAAGTATCCAAAAAACGTCCACCAGTGCATATAAGGCACTGCTCTGATTTCTTTACCGGCAACCTTGTTTACCGCCGGAACAATCATGTCTCCATCCTGTTCCCAGTCCATCAAACGGGGCTTTGGTTTGTTCGGGTTGTCATCAGTCTGTCCACAGTCGATGAACTCTGATGCTTTCTGACAAGCTTCATCCAGACGCTCAGCCGGTATGCTTTGCCAGTCCTCAAACAGAATTTGTAACATAACAACTGCTTTCGCCTGCTCGTCTAATTCCGGGTCATTCATGGCAATTAGAATGTCAATAATCGCGCGAAAATCCGTCCTGATAGAAAAATCCACCCCACTGATATTTAGTGAGGTGGGAAGCTCATAGGCGGTCATTTTGTATACTTCTCCGTATACTTATTGACTGCCGTCTGCATTTTCTTTTTTCTCTTTTCGATTTCCGGTGCGATTGCTTCTGCGATCTTGTCAAGTACGATGTAGGCGAATACCTGACCATTGCCGAATACAGTAGTCGCTGTGATCGGCTCCTTGAACAGGTCTTTTGATGCTTCATATCCGAGCAGATAGTTGATTTTGTCTTCGATCTGTTTGTTCAGTTCTGCCACTTCCTTACCAGATGTGACTTTTTGAATAGAATTTTTAAGCTGGTCAAAGTACTCTCCCAGTTCCTCTGCACGTGCTGCTACATTGATATCAGTCGGGTTAAGCTTGAAAGAAGAAAAAACTTCGTCTTCGTTGTTGGTAAACGTGAATGTAAAAATTCCATCATCAATTTTGGTGTTAATTATTTTTGCCATTTGGCGTGCCCTCCTTGTATATGTGTTTATTCGCTATCGGCTGTGAATGTACCGGAACTGATATCAAACTTTCCTTTTACACGTTCGCCGACATAGTTAACGGTAAATGGAATCTGATAGCCGGATGTATCGCCGCCGTAGCTTGTCGGCACAACGTAGCAGTCCTGCTGATATGCTTCATACTTGCCTGCTGTAGCTTCTGTCCAGAGATGGACCTCAACTGCTTTTGTCTTGAGATTATCGTCTTTGAGGCGTCCATCTACGATTTTCTGTAATGCTGTGAACAGATCAGAAGTAGTGTCTGCATAGAACGGATCAGCGTCAGAAGAAACTTCGTAGCCGTTATGCTTGAATGTGGATTCTCCGAGAATGTTTTTAGATGTTTCAGTATCTGGATTGAGTTCGACATTGTACTCTTCCAGATCTTTTCCAAGACGCTCATATTTCGGTGTCAGTCCCCCACAGAGAGAGCCTGCATCAATGTAATGAGCCATATATTTACGGTCAATCTTGCCTGTAACTGCCATAGAAATGTCCTTTCTGCCTGTAACTTTTAAAAGGCTGTGTAGGTTAGCGGCTATCTCTAATTGATAGCCGGTTGTTACTCGTTATATTACTTCATATGTGTTTTCATAGCGCACTGACAATGGCAATAACCAATCCTGTACGCCGCTCTCCTGTGGCTCTAAACCATAAGAGTTGTCGCGGGTGATGCGTTTTATCACTCGTCCCTGTGAAAGCTCAGGAAACGTATTTAAACGCGTCTCAGAGCCGTTTATAATAACTGGTTCCCGGCATATCCATTTACCGAGATTGTCAAGAAACTTCTGAACAGATAACTTCTGCCTTTCCTTGTCAGATGCTGTGCGGTATACCACATAAAATGGATACTGGCATACCTGGTGCATTGTTCCGCAAACGTCCTCTTTTTCTGAATAGACCAACGCTCCGTTATCTGCTGAGAACGCAATTCCAGATTCTTTGCCGAGTTCCTCAAATTTAATTGTTTCATTTTCGTATAGCCCCGGATACTGGTTTAGAAGTGCTTTCATGGCATCTGTCAGAATCTCATATCCGGTTGCATCTTTTCCGATAGGCTTATCCGCCATGTCTGCCACCTCCTGCCTGTGCTTTTACTTTGCGAATCCATGTAGCTCCATATTGTCGTTTAGCGGCATCAAACCAATGGGCTTGTGCCCGTGGGTGCGCCTGTTTGGTGTATTCAAGATTCTCTTTTGCCGCTGTCCGACCGGAAAACTGACTAACAAGAACTTTTTTCGCTCCAGGTCTTGCGTAAGGGCTTCCGGTTAATTCGTCAACCATGGTTTTACCCTCATACAGAAAGCGACCGTATGGAGCCGCCGCCGCACATACAAATCCAGTCCCTTGCAATGATGCGCTTTCAATTCTTGTCCGGTTGATGAAATTTCCGGTAATCATCGGCATAAACGGAACCATGCTGTCCATTACCATTCCATCAAGGAGATACTGAGCTTCTTGATACTGTCTGGAAAATCTGTCCATATTTAGTTTGATTTTCATATCTCCATCGACTACGGAGAATCCTTTGAAATGATGAATCTTACTCATATCACTTACCTAGAATCTCAAAATGCGGAATCAGCGTATACGGGCCGCCAACACTGGTAATCTTGAACACGTTATCCTTGTTCTCGTTCATGTACTGATAGAATCCGTTCCGATAATCACCATCAGATACCGTTCCACCAGTCCACTCACCTTCCCAGAAAAACGATTCGTCTGAGAATGTGATAGTGTCTTCCAGAGCGTTGTTAATCTGCCTTTTCCACTCTTTAACTGGCACCCATGGGAGAATCTTGCCGTCTTTATCAGCAATGGTTATATCGCCATTCTGGACAGTATAATGGATGTGTAACTGCGCGTTGTCTGTTGCGTCTGGCCCGTACTTTTTGAGGATTGCCCCTTTGTCCGTAATGAGGTCGACACCGGATAAAACATGAGGATACCAGTACGCATCTCTTGTTGTCGGACTCTCATAATAATTGAAAATCGTCAAAGTTTTTTCGTACATGATATCCTCTCCTTAATTATTCTTTCTGCACTGTCTGTTTAATAACCTGATTCACACCGGTAGCCGACAATCCATTAAACATACCGACTGCAACTGCCGTGATATAATCCGTTGCCGGAAAATCTGGGATAATTCTCATTCCGACCGCTCCAAGAATCCCACCAATAACCGCCATGATCACCGGAATCCATTCATCAAAGATTCTTTTTGATGCCTTACAGCCCATTCCTACGATGTAGCAGATCATAACGATTGCTACGCATGAGCCTAATGTTGAAATATCCATTATTTTTCACCTCACATTAATTTAAGTTCATTGAATACTTTAAAAATTTTCGGTGACTGAATAGCAAACCAGTCAACCGTAGTTTCGTCATGTCCGAACTGCTCTGTATGTTGCCAGTTGCACTGCAATCCGCTTTCCGACAAGAACGCATGAATAATTTCATGTCTCAACTGCTTTTTCTGTAAGGAATCAAAATCACCAACATTATTTGCGTTGTCTGTTCTGATAACAATTTCTTTTGATGTATTGTCTGTGTAGCCATCAATATCTGCATTTTTAAGTTCTTTCGGAATGATTTTGTAAACCGTTCCGAGAACATTAATATTACATTCCTGCATATAAAATCGGTATCCCTTCATCCGTCCTTACTCCCATCAGAAGCGGTAACGCTGTCTTAAGAAGCAAGTCGTTCGTTTTCTGTACGTCTCCAGCGGCTGCATACACTGCGCTCCACTCTTTTGCACTTGCTCCGATCTGCTGTGGCGTTGCATAAGAGATGGATTCACTGCCAGATGATACAGATGTTACAATGCCTGTCGTGCTACCACCGGACCCGATTGCGGTTGACGTACCGCTCACAGCGGCATTGGTAGCATTCTTCTCAGCAAGCTCAATCTGATACATTAATTCAGCCAGTGAACAGACCGCTTTTTTAATACGTTTCTGTGAACGCTTATCAGCTGGCAGTCCGTCCACCAAATTATCAAATGTCAATGTATCAATAAAATCGCTGGCTCTGGCTGCCAGACGATCAAAGTCAGCTTCTGGCACGACATTGCCATAATAGGATTCTGTGTAAAAATCATAATCTGCATAAGCCATGCCAGTTACCTCCCGTGATCATCATTTTGCTGTTACAGTTGCGTGTCCGGCACTCAACGCCTTATAGGTACTGTCGCACTCAACCACTGTGATTACCTGTCCTGTTGTTGCGGTAATGTCAGATTTTCCATCCCACGCGCTCCAGTTCTTCACATTCTGTCCGTACTCTACGGAAGTCTCAGATGATGCAACTTTGTATTTATATACATTTCCTGCGCTTACTTTTTCCGGAGTAACAGTCACTTTTGTATCTCCGCTCTTACTTCCTGCTGTGGAGTTTACAGTCAGAGTTCCAAGTGTCTGAGTTGCGTTGATAGTTCCGACAGCAACAGCGTCAATATATTCTGCAAAGAGGGTAAGTCCCATGATTGCGAATGATTCAGACACTGCTGTGTGGTAATTGCCCTGTGTATGGAATCCGATCAGATTTGTTTCACCGGATACAGTATATACAAGACCCGCTCTTGCAAAATCAGATTCGTTCGGATCCACGTAGTAAAGAACGATGTTCTCAACAGGTGTAGCAATAACTGTTCCTCTCGGGATCTCGCTGTCGGATAATAGGAAGATTGTGTTGAATCCTAGGAAGTCTTTCATGTACTGGAAGCCGAACTGGTTCTGAATAGTGATATCAGCTGCACCGATATACTCATACACATCCAGGATATTTATAAATCCAACAACACCAGTCACATTTCTGTGCATCTGCTTGAATTTGTTTTCTACACGACCCTTAGCCATTGCCAGAGCCATCTGGAAAGTGGTTTCTGTAAATGAGAGAGTACCTGTTTTCAAATAGTTGTAAAATCTTTCAGTAACATTGGTCTGAAGCTGGAAAAGGAATTCATCATCAGTCATCTGAACAGCGTTCTCGTAACCGTGATCTTTGATCGCTTCGATAGATACAGCCTTTGCATACTTCTCAATACTCATTTCTGCATAGGGCTTTTCTTTTACAACGAATTTGCTGTAAGGGATTTCCTCGCCCTCACCAACATTTCCGTTCTGTAATGTACCCTCTGCATATTTTGATTTAAGAACCGCTCCGGGTGTCTTTTTGATTGGACGCATGATGCCAAGGATTTCACGTAAGTGTTCCCAGTTTCTTTCGAATCTGGTAACAAAATCAATCTCACGTGCTGTGACCTGAATATCATTAGTCATAATAAGATTTGTTTTTGCTGGCATAAAAAAATCCTTTCTACCCATAATTGTTAAGGTATTGGGTTAGCGGCTATACTCTGGTGTATAGTCGGTGTAAAAATCACTGGAATAGCTGGATATTCTGAGCAATCGCAGCCTGTCTCTCAGATGGGTCTTTGATCGCTTCGATTTCCTTCTTTGTCATGCTTCCCGGTGTCTGCTGCTGTCCAACATGAGTGGTAAATCTTGCCTGATTCTGCTGAGCTTGCTGCTGAGATTCATCCACGAAAGCGGATGCGTCAGACTGTTTCATCTGCTCAATCAGATCGTTCAGCCCAAGGATTTTGCCGTCTTTCAGCTTAAGACCTGCTTCTTTGATGTCTGCCATGACTGATTTCTTTGCCGCTTCGCTTGAAAATTTAACATCATCGAGTGCTGCTTTCAGAGCATCTGAGAAATCACGGTCATAGATCTTTGCATTGAATTCTTTCTCTGCATCTGCCGCTTTCTGTTTCCAGGTCTCTAACTCGGTCTTAACATTTGCCGGGTCGATACCGTCAAAGCCTTTTAAGGTTTCCTCTGCTGTCTCAGCGCGTTCTTTCCAGTCATCACGTTCTCCCTCGACTTTTGACAGAGTCTTCGCAACTTCTTTTGCGTTCTTATAATGCTCAGAGAGTGCTTTCTTCACATCTGCCTGTTTATCTTCCGGGATTTCAATTCCAAATGATTTTAATGTGTCAATAAGTTTCTGCATAATATCCTCCTGGTCGTGTTTATTGACCTGCCGCCGCAGGTAAGTGGATTAAGCCAGTTAGACCACTGGCAGGGTAACTGGAATAACAGGAATCGAACCTGTGACACTCTGATTAACAGTCAGATGCTCTACCAACTGAGCTATATTCCATGATATGCCTTTTCGGACCAGACACCAGTCAACAGGATAAGACATAACCTTTCCCCATGGGAGGGCAATCCACATTGAACCATAGGCCGCCTGTAAACAGACAGCATAATTCCAAGCGGATTAATCGGAACGCCCGGATTCGAACCGGGATCCAGGGTGCGACCCTGTCAGTCTGCCATTAACGTACATTCCGTATTGCAGGAGGCGGATTCGAACCGCCGTTCTCAAGGGTATGAACCTTACGAGATTCCGCTTCTCCATCCTGCGATGTACATATCTGGAAGAACCATTTCAGCACGTTCACTTATTGCCTACTTTAAGGGAGACCACTTTACAATCCGATAGGCAGCAAACATGTCCGGAACTCGGAATTACATTCCCATGCGCCGCCCTGCGCTATTCCCACGCCAAACTTTCAGGCTCCAGACAAGCGGAAAGGATGGATTCGAACCACCAAGACCTAGTCTACGACCAGGCCGTTCCCAGTTACTTGCACTTTCCGAATAACCCGGATTCCCGGGTTAGCAAGGTGTTTAACGTGTCATGCCTGCCACGAGTTGTTTCGGGCATCCGTCCGCCCATTTACCTTTTACAAGGAGGTGCGTACTGCCTATGCGAGCGAGCAAGTCATATAGACAGTAATGATACGTGTCGGAAATTGCATCCGCTTTTCAACCTCCAGATTCCGCCCGAACCTGTTTCTGTTAAGGACACGTACCCAAGAAAGGAGGAATCAATGAAAAAATGTCTATGTCAAGTGGCGTCAACCACTTACGAATCTTCCCTATGAATATATTTTACCACAAAGTATCCAAAAAGTTGTGGTACATGTTTTAGCTAATTAGAGCATATCCCGGAGCTTTTCCACGTATCTCTTGACAAGATCACGTTCTTCCCGGCACTCTGCATCCTTGGACATATCGCTCATTTCTGTAGTAAGCTCGTCAAGGTGTTCTTCCAATGCGGCAAGCATCTTCCTCTTACAGTCCTCAGACTTGCCGGAACGATAGCTTTGCTTCTGCGTCATATAGTCATCGTAAGCATCTCGCCCATCAGAACGACTGTAATGCCCTCTGACATAATGTTCACCACGTCTGGCATAAGAATTGCCCCTGTCGTAATCCGGCATCATTCTGCCATCATTTGCGCTGTATCTCCCCATGCTGTCACGTTTTCTTCCGCGCTCGCTGTAATCGTCATTGTATCCGCCACGCATCTCATCAAGGACAGTGTTGTAATACTCCACTTTTTTGTCCCAGTACTGTGTATTCTTGATATCTTTGTACATATCAATCAACTTATATGTCATTTCCAGATTTCCAGTGGTCAGCCCACTGTCAGCAATTTTGGAAAGTTCATCTTCGATTCTTGCACATAAGTCTTTAATGTCTCTCATAATCACACCTCCTATGCTTCTCTGGTCACAACAATGTTTGCGTTCGCAACAGAAATAGCTTGATCGCTTGTGTTCTCTACTGCGATATTAACGCAACATCCGCGAGGTACATCAATATAGATACCAGAGGACACATTGTTGTACTGATCTACTGCTGCCGGTGTGGAAATCATCTGTGAAGATAATACAGGTTCACCAGAGATTGCAATAGCCAGAGAAATAGCTCCGACAGTACCGCCTGTTGGAATTGCGATATTACCAGAGAAGTCCACGAAAAATCTAGCCTTGCACTGGTTAGTAAACCCTCTCAGCGTAATAATCCCGCTTCCTTCCCTGTGCTGAATGCAGTTAGAACCTTTGACTGCTGTGTTTGAAAATACTACGTTTCCATTTGCTGCTACAGTCTGAGCAGCTACATTTGTAAATTCTGCCATAAAAATACTCCTTTCATATCACAAAAGGACAGGTCTCAGCCTGCCCCTCTGTGTAATACGGCATAAGCCGACATCCGAATCAATCGAAAGATACTCTCGATATGAAGTTGTTAACAATTACATCCGGTGTTGCATCCGCATCCGTAATATGTGTTCGGATTAGGAACCTGATATGCCGGAATCGGTGCTGGATTAATCGCATTAATGAGCTGCTGTGTCTGAGAAGCCATTGCAGTTGTGAGAAGCGCACTCTGGCGATCCTGAGAAGCGGCACGTCTGAGATCATTGTTTTCAGCCTGGAGATTGGATATCTTCTCGTTGCACAGGTAATCAAGGATTGCCCTTGTTCCGGCGTTCTGGCTGTCGATAATGTCTCTTGTGTTACTGTTCATGGTGTTCTGCAATGCACAGGTATTCTGTGCCATGTTATAGTTTATGCCCTGGATTGCTTCTCTGGTTTCGCAGCAGCAGTTTGCAAGCTGTGCCTGGAGTGCATTGGTATTCTGCATATTAGCTACAGTGTCAGCATTAATAGCCTGCTGAATGCCGAAACCAGTCTGCATGATGTTTGTGTTGATTCCGTTGAATCCGGTAAGCATACCATTGTTCATTGAATAGAATCCGTCACAGAGACCGTTATTGATTCCGTCAAGTTTGCTAATCACAGCGGAATTGTCAAATCCTCTCTGGATGTCTGCCTGAGTAGCTGCTGTGGCTGCATATCCACCGCCGTTGCCATTATTGCCCCAGCCGTTGTTTCCCCATCCGCAGAATACGAACAAGAAAAGCACGATAAGCCACCATGCACCATCTCCGCCAAACATGCCGTCATTATTTCTACCGTTTCCAGTAGCAGCGGCAATATCTGCTAAGCTATAATTTCCATCCATAATATAATCTCCTTTATTGTATATTTACATCAATCTGGCCAGATTGTAATGTACTATTTCATTCCTTTCAGCATGTGCTGGAACTGCCCTGCCATCTGCTGAACCTGATTAAGCTGTTGCTGTGAAATCCTTCCAGACTGTAGCATTTTCTCAACTTCTGCTTTCGGATCTCCTTTAAAATTCTGCTTAAACTGCATAAACTGCTGTATCATCTGCATTGGTCCGTTTCCCTGCGGCATCCCACCGCCAAGTGCATTAAATAATGGATTACTCATCTGTGTTTCCTCCCTTGATTGCTGACTCCTGTATGGTATTAGCCCTAACAGGTTCAGAAAATGAATTTAATCGGTTTATAATAGCTTCGTATTTGCCCTTTAAATCGTCATATTCCTGTCTGGTGACATACTTACTGTCCATGTTCTGAACAGGCTGTTTAGGCGGCATCTGAGATCCCACCTCGTGGTATTCAAATGTTCGCAGTGGCTGCGGCATGCCAGAAACATCTGTGGATTTTATGTAGAACTTTTCACTCTCTGAATCCATCAGCAAAACACTTGTCCCGGGTGCTACCAGATAGGATTTTGCGCCGACTTCGCCGGATACCCACAGGATACCGCTATTATTCTGCTGTGGTTGCTGTACTGGTTGAGCTGGAATCTGGACAGGCTGTTGCTGGAACTGGTTCATCTGCCCCGGAACGCCAAAACTATATTGATAAGGATTGTTATATAGTGCCATCTTATACACCGCCTTTCTGATTATATTTTTACATAAAAAAAGAACCGGAAACAGGTCGTTTCTGGCTCTAATTAGTATCCAAAAAGTATCAGCACACTTTGATTATTTTATTATTTACCCTCCGGCTTAACCGCTTTGCTGTTGATATACTCACGTTCATCTGTTCAGCGCAGTATTCAAGCGTATATTCCTTGCATCTCAACCGAAACAGTCTTTCTTCGTCTGGTGTGAAATTACACTCTATCAAGAACCTGTCTATATCTTTTTTCGTGAACACATATAATTTCATGAGCATACCCCTTATCAATGCTAACGTTGATTCTGTGCAAGATACTCCGTGAGCTTCTGCTTTGTTTTTTTTAATTCCTCAACATTATTCCCACTAATCTGACTATCCAACATGGTTGATAGTACTTCCAGAATCAATGAATCACGCTCCGCGATCCTCTGAAGACTCTCAAAGTCACGCTTATCATGTTCTTCCAGTGTTTTAACTCGCTTGTTGAGTCGAAATGCCGGAGTAATCCACTTAAGAATTACGGCCACCGCTCCTCCGACAATAGACACTCCTCCGCAAATTGAGAGGAATACTTGTACAAATTCTGATATGCTCATTTAGCTACTCCTTTTCCCAGTAGTATACCGGGATCTCATTACCACTATCCCATGTATCGAAATATTTGCCTTCCTGTACCGTCACCACATGGTCATATATGCAGAGAATGTATGTACCTGTCGGATGGTCTGTGCAAAAATCATTGACTGTATAGATATATCGTTCTGACTGTTCTATCAGTTTACGCCTGTATCCATGCTTATAAAGATACGCACCCCAGACATAATTTGCACTTGGCATATCTGACAGCGCGCACGCCTGCACCATCAGTCCGGTAAATACCGTTTCCCAATCAAATCCGGTTGCTTTGCATATTGCCCGGACAGTACAATCTCCGACTCGATCGCCCGTAGGATTCGGATTGTAATATTCCCATCTATCCATCAGTCAATCCCCTTTGCTGTTTTATATCTCTTTGCCGCTCCTCTGGCTTTTGCGGCGTTCTGACGATTCCACTTAGCAATCATGAGCCGGTCTTTCAGTTCCCTCAGATCGTTTTGCTTGCAGTAGTCCTTGTATGCAGCATTTTGCTTCTGTAAAAGATAAGACTTCCGGTCAAGGTCTTGTTGTAATGCGAATTTCGCCTTTTCATTCGGTGCATTGTCAACTCCTGCTTGCAGTCCAAGAACCTCTCTCTTCGTCTTGCGGATTCTTCGCTCATAAGTGCGTTGCCGCTGTTCCTTTTCGTACTGCTTGCCTTTGTCGGCTTTATCCTGTGCTGATAATTCTGCATAAGGATTAAATTCCCCGTCACTTGCCCCAAAGCTATGCCGACAGTTAACTCCTGACAGTCCGCTTGCTGTTCCGTATCCGGTCAATGAGAACGGCGGAAATTTCTTGCTCTTGCCAGAACGAGAGTATATCTTTCCTTGCCACCATGCGTGATTTCCCGGATTCTGACCGCCATCACCCGTTCTGGCTCCCATGTGAGCACTGACCAGAACTAAATCCCAATCCATTTCTTCCATGCGTTTTAGGGATATATCTCCCGTAGCCTGAGCCACACCAGTTCTGACAGAACGTGCGACTGCTGTTTCGATCGTGTCTTTTCTGCCAGATGGATATGTGACCGTAACACCATCACTCACAACATTATTAACCGCCTCTTTGATGGCTTGCGTATATCCAACTGCCCCAGTCATTACATGATTATATGCAAGGTCGCATTGCTCAATATAAAGCCTCTGAGCGGCACTTACAGTCGTTCTTGTGAAGTTCTTCCACTCTCCCATAGTCGCAAGCATATTTCGCTCCATGAGTCTTATCATAGCTGGCGACTGTTCGAGCGGTACAGGGCTTAATCCTGCCGCCTTGTATACCTTGTCATCATAGTTCATTGCAGTGATTCCGGCATCTTCAAACGCTTCAAGAAGTTCCTGCTGTTCGCGTTTGGTGTATTTGGATAATTCTGCCAGAATGTCTTCTAACAGTTCACCAGATTCCTGTAGCGTTCTGATTCTCCACGCATCGGCATTGGTCAGAATATAATCATCACCTCTGCCGATTCTTGCCATCATTCTCGACACAATCTCAGAGATGATGTACTGATGCAGTTCTTCTGCTATCTGTTCACTGCCCTCTGTTATCCGGCGTAAATATTCTGGGCTTAACATAACTATTCATCTCCAAACAATTTTGGCTCGTCTGGCTGAGCTTCTTTGACCATTGCTTTCGCTTCTTCCTCAGTCATTCCCTCGAATTTTACAAAATACAACCATGCCGGTACTTTATTCGTAGTAACATACTGCCACCATCTTGCACGGTCGTTTTCTCTGACATAGAGGATGTCTCCGAAATCATAATTGACTTCATAAGCCCCAACCGGTGCAAGCCCGTACAAATCAGCATAAACGTTCAATGCGTAAATAACTTCATCTAGGCAAGACTCTAACTTATCCCTCACATCTTTGATGAATTGGACTGTCCTCTGCTGTTCCGCTTCTACTCCCGTAGCTGTCTGAATGCCGCTAGATTCGTTGAAAACAAAGTACCCGTTGGAGAATCCAATCTTGTACCCTAACTGGCTTAAAATGGCGTTTATGCCGGCTATACGGGTATCTGTGTTTAGAATCGGATTGATTTCCTTGTAAAACTCTTTTTCATCCTGTCCGAATACATTCTTTACATAATCTGGTAAACTCATTTCTGAGCATCTGTGTTCCATTGCCTGTGGTGTCATAGCGGAAACAGGCGAGCCGCTTGGCATCAGCAGCCGGTCATCTGCCAGAACAGTCCTCTTAGAATCAAGAATTTCTTTTGCATTACGGCTGTATGCAATGTCCAGGTCTTTTAACTCCTCAATGGCTTCGGCAAATATTGGCAAACCCAATGGTGCGTTAATATCCACGTTATTCGCCTGCGGTGTCCGCAGTACTCCGTACAGAGGTCCATCCAGTTTCTCCCCGTTTGCCTTGAGTATCGGTGGTGTATCTGCCATTAGGTCAGCCCACTTTGTCTGTTTAAGGTCGATTCTGTCGCCGATTGACTGAGGGGATTTTGATACGTAGGCTCTATTTGAAACATAGTACGGATAGGTTGTCACTCCGTCCACAGTGGTCTCAACAAACCTGTGATATTCAAGCCTTGTGTAGTATTTCCGTCCAACTGTATAAGAATCTTTGAATATAATCCCTTTGATTTCCTGATTATCGTAATCCACAATCATCACGTCTGCCGGAGTAAATACGTCAAGGCCTTCACCATTTGGTTTGATAAATACTGTTCCATAAGCACAGCCATACTCTACCCAGTGCCGAATCTGGAAGTATACCTTGTCAATCTGCTCCTGTAACCATGTTGCCCTTGCAGAACCATCTATCTGAATGCCAATCGCCAGTGTTGTAAGTCTGGCAGTCTCAGAACACACAGATTTAGCAAAATTAATCGTCTTGATATTATTCTTATCATCTAGCCATTCCGGTACTCCCCTGTAAATGTTCGCGCACCGGTTAATCAGTGATTCCATTTCCGGGAATTCTGCCGCCTGGATGTTAAAGTCCTCTTCGGCTTGCTTTTTGAATATCATGTTAAACCACCTTTTTAGCGTTGTTATAAGTCCCATTATGCACTCACGCCCCAGTATTTTATCTCACCCTGTCTACGTGCTTCTGCTGCTTCTTCAAGCGTGTCATGCCTGCCTAGATCAACTTTTTTATTATCTACATAGATTGTTGCTCTATATTTCCCTCTGTCCATGGAAACACCAGTAACACCAGTTGAATTTATTTTTTCCATTCTTTTGTTTCTTGCCTGCTGAGTCCATGTTGCCCATCTGCAATTTTCTGGCGAATAGTCCGAATTTGTGTCTATTCTATCAATACTCAAATTATCAGCATATCCATTTTCTAATGCCCATAGAACAAACGCTTCTGAACTTTTATTCCATTCTTTGCAAACCTTTATTCCTCTTCCGCCATAGTCTTCATAATCTTTGTCATTGGGGTTATTGCATCTCTGACGAATTCCCTGCCAGATTTTATATATTCGTCTATATTTTAGGCTATATCCTCTTTTAAGCATTAGTCCCTCTTCTCCTCCATAATGATTCTGTTGCGTATCTACAAGCATCGACTAAATGGTTGTTCTCGTCAGGATATCCACTTATAACGTTTCCATCTTTGTCTCTTTCATATTCGTACTCTGAAAACTCTTTGTAAGCGTTAGGTGTTCTTTTGGGGTCAATAACAATAGTTCTTGTCTGAAGCCATTTCATAGAATACTCCACACTTCCAGGCCCTTTTATCGCACCCCTTGCTGGAAGTCCAAAGTCTCTATAATCATTGATTGATTTAGGCTCCGCAGAATCGCAAGTAATAGTATAATCATCGTATTTTCTTTTTAGAATCTCGTCTGCTGATTTCCTATTACTCCATTTATTTTCGTAAATTTCATCAATGAGATATATCTTTTCAGTGTTATGATTGTAATACAAACGAATAAAAGCATACGGATCAGGGAAAAATCCCCAGTCACACCCCTGAAATATTTTGTCCATGCGACCGATTTCTTCATCTGTAATATCTCTGATTTCCAGATATTCAAATACGTTTCCGCCGTCACCATTTGGAACACCCAGGTATTCATGTTCATAGGCTTCTGGATTGATTTCTTTCAGATGTGCTGCATCGTCAATAAACTTCTGTCCGAGCCACTCCGCCGGGGCTTCCAGATAACTTGAATGATGGATAACTCTTTTCGGGTTAGGTATGAGCTTAATCCTGTTTACCCAGTTTGATTTTGATTTTGGCGGGTTATACGATGAAAAATCATAGGATTCATCGCCGCCACGAAGTACTGACTGATTAACAGAACGTTCCTGAGCATCTCCCTTCATTTGATCTTTTTCCTCTTTCCAGAGGATTCCGATATATCCAAACTCCGGCTTAATAGATTTTAGCTTGGTTTCATCATCCAGACCACGAAAGTATATTGTCTGTCCTGTCTTAATATACTTGATCTCGAGTGGTGACACCTTGCATTCAAATTCTTCCATCAATCCCAGTTCATTGATAGCCCATTTCATGTTAGCATATACAGAATCTTTCAGAGTACCGGCTACTTGTCTTGTAATGCAGGCGTGCATCTGGGGATTATTCTTGATAAGCTCAACAATCTTAAAGGCTACAAACGACGATTTTAGGCCACCACGACCGCCCTCAAATACATATTCAATGTTAGGCTTAATCTGTCGGTTAATATCCACGAACGCCTTGCCAAGTACTCTGGCAGGAAGTTCATATTTGCTTTCGTCTGATTTTGATACAGCTACCAACTGTTCCCATTTGTCCACCGCCTGCATATTTCCTTTAATAGCTTTATCGTATACAGCAGCTACAATACAGGCATTATTATTTGCATCCTCATCAGATATTCCCATCTTTGTGAGTTTCTTCTTTGCGGCAGTCGGGGCAGGGTTCTCAGCTATCATTTTTGCTAATTCAGAAAGAGTCTTTTTTTGACGACGTGCTTGACCCGATGCAATACCACCTTTTTTTGCAATTCTCACCTGTTCCTCACCTGCTCGAAACTGCGTCGCCGCTCTATTATTTAAATTCTGGTCGTTTGCCATCCTATCAACATCCAATCATATCCTTTCTGAATTAAAACACCCTAGCATAGTTATAGTTATATACACTATAATACCACACTAGGGGTTATGTACCTCTACACCACTTTTAGTTTTTATCAATTTTATAATCTTCCGGTCAATTTTGCCAAGTGATAATATTCTGCCATGATCCTGCGCTTGTATCCATAGAAATCATTTTCGGATACCGGTATATCTCTGAATCGCTCCATTGTGCGGTATCCTATGCAGTTCACTATGCTGTCATAGATTTGTGATTCTATGCCTGGCGCATATTTGATTGACACTTGCAGAAGATTGTACTTATCATTTTCGTCAAGGTGTCTGAAATGACTTTGAAGCACCGGTATATCGTCCGGTGGCACTCCATAGTCGGTTAGTGTAGCTTTTCTAAGATTCATTTAATCATCTCCTCCAATTTCTTCTCTATCGGATTAAAAATATTTTTATCCTCGTTTTGTTTTATACTTTGCGTATTTTGATTCTCCAATACAGCCTTTGTATAATTTTCGCAAAGCAGAGCCAAGACCATTCTCCATGTCTTCGTCCACTTGTTCTGCTGTATCAGAAGCATTGCCTAAAATATCAGTTGCTTCAAACACATAGTCTCTTACCATGCTTAATTCTCTATCCGTAAAATAAATGTTTCTTCCCATTTTGCGCCTCCTTAAAATTAAATTTCATTTTTGAGTTTCTCCAACTTCTTCTCAGCTTCTTCACGGGTGAGGAATACTGTTTTACCAATTTCACTCATTGGAAAAGCTCCTGTTATTGAACCGATAGAGTTTTCGTAATAAAATATAATTTCGTCTTCTATTCCTACACCTGGTTCTACATAGCTGTCACAATATCCATATGAAAATGCTTTTATTTCATACGATTCCGGATATCCAAAATCGTTATCCCATACCATATCTCCAACCTTACACGGCACTCTCACAAGCAAGCCCTGTTCTTCTAAGTCTTCATAAGTGGCAAGCTTTTTAATCATATTCTCTACTGTTTTGCAATTTCCTGCGCCCTGTGAGCAGCTATCGCAATATTCACCACACTCAAGCTCTCGTTTTTCGTTATATGTGATACTACCATCTTCCCATTTTGTTAATCTCTCCATCTACTTTACCTCTCCAAACCAGTCCTGAAATCCTTTCATACAATCAGGACATAAATCCAGAGCATTATGTGCGAAATATCTTCTCTGACTATCCATATTTAATACCATGATCCAATTAGGATTTTTTCTATCGTTTTTAGAATTGTACTGCTCATACAGTTTTCCACATCTATCACATTTCTTTGCACATGCCATTAATCCATTCCTCCTGTAATCTCATCAATACACTGGTTCCAGCCCTCCGCAAAGCCAGCATCAGATGTATTGGCCGGATAATCTCCATTGTCTTTCTCTGACAAATCCATAAGCGGACACCAATCAGGTCTTGATTTACTTTCGCAATCATAATGTTCTTCCGTCATCAGAATTACATCATAATCTAAACAGTCAGCTAATTCACAATAACCCACATATTCAAGTTCGCCGCAGTATGCAGTTCCGAACGGGCAATCATAGCAATTCTCTGGTGTATCTATTACTAATACTGATTTACTCATTTTCTCTTACCTCTTTTCTGCAAGAATGCTCCGTACTGCGCTGGAATGATAGCATCTTCCTTCTCTCTGGTAGCCATTCCATATCCGAGTCTTCCATTCTTTTTATTTTCTTCTCTTGTAAACATAGTCGAAATGTCTTTTCCTTTACTCATTCAACTCCACCGCCTTTCACGATTTCATCAATTGTTGTATCCCCTTCTATGCAATATTTTTCAAATAAATAATCTTCCAACTGCTCAATAACCTTATCCACATCAAAAGCAGTCGGTTGTTCGTCAATCTTTTTAAGAATCTCTAAATCATCAGAATATGCACAATGTATCGCATGTTTCAATTTATCTGCATCAATCAGTCTACTCATCTTTTATCCTCCCACACTCCCAACAGCCGCATCCTCTCATACAGTACAGCGACGGTCTTGCGTCTATATCCGTAGAAGTCTTTCGGGTTCATTGGGATATATCTTTCTTTACTGATTTTCCTGTAACTTTTCCGGTGTAGGATATTCTCAATTACCATATCCGCTATCACCGTGTTCTTCGGGCAAGCTGACAAGGCAGCACTGGAAAGCAGGTATCCGTACTCTGCCGGGAAGTCTTTCAGCATCGTATTCAGTTTTTCAATGTCATCTGCCGGAATACCGTAGTCTTTCAGCTTTTTGTTCCTTGTCAGCATACCGTTCTCCTTTCTAATCGTCTGGGTGGTGTTTGTCGTACAGTATGGCGAGTATAATCACTCCCCATGCACCGACATTAGCTCCAATAAACGCTCCGCATAAAAACGCGATCATGGTCAGTCCTCCTTATATGGTTCTGGAAGTGGCATCCAGGCAATAACACAGTCTTCATCATCCCCTTTTCCATTTTCGATACCGCACATTCCCGTGAATGGTTCTTCCTGTCCGACAAGCTCTCCGTCTAAAGTAGTGATATATGTTCAGTCTTCCGGTAATCTATCACTGACTGGAATCCAACCATTTTCTTTCTCGTCCTGTTCCAGATCATCCTTAAGCTGTTCTATCATATCCATAACATCGCTTGCCAAAACCATCTGGCGGTCATCCACAAGTTTCTTCATGAAATCATGATAATCCGATAATCTGTCTTTGATATGACTCATGCTTCCACCTCTACAAAATGCTTTTCTAACGTTTCTTTCGATATTTCAATCCATCTGTTAACGTTCGCTCCGTCAAGATGAATTTCTCCATCGATAATATTTTCATTTCCTACTTCGTAAACTTCGCCTACCTTAATTTCCATGTATCCGTCAACGTAAAATCCATCACCATCGTATGTATCTAATGTGAACGCCTTCACGCATTTATACTTCATGCTTCTACCTCCACTTCTGTATCTATGTAAAGCCTTTCAACTTTGCGTGTTTTGATATTTGTGCAAGAAACATATCCATCTGTATTTTCGATTACATGTCCAGCTCTATACATTTCACATTTATATCGGAAAACATCTCCATGTTTCAAAAAGCCAATATTGGTCTTGTTCATACTTCTACCTCCGAATCTTCTGGCATCTGGAAATCAATATGTCCGTTTATGCAGGCTTCCTGAATCATATCCAGTACTTTCATGGCTTTTGCTTTGGCGGAATAATGACCCAATGAAATATATTCATCTTCTCCTGGATTCATCTGACTCCAACAAATGATTTCTTTGCCATTGATATTGTTGATGTTTATAACAATATTCTCAAACTTTACCAGAGATATCTTATTCTGACTTCTGATTAACATTTTGCGTCCTCCTTATCCTCATAATTCATTACAATTGTAATTACCTGCACCAGAACTTTCTGAATCTGGTCGTAAATGTGATGATTGTCAGTTCCGAAATGAGAGTCCAGTTTTGCATCTTCCTTGCCTTTCTTGTAGCAATCTTCCATAAATTCAAAACTGTATATATCATCTTCCTTAATAATTTCACCATTATTTCTCCATTCGGCAATCATCGCTTCTTCAACCAGTGAATTTACAACCTTATCTGAATCCTCATTACCGTTCAGGCATTCTACGCAACGGTCAATGAATCCCAACTTGTCAACGTACATATATGCTTTTGCTGTTCCAGATGTATACTCTCTGAATGCCTGCTCAACCTGCTCTTTGAAGTCCTCTGGCAGATTGAAAATATCCACTTCCAGTCCTCTTGGAAGATTTATTGTGTACTTTCTCATTCCGTACCCTCCTGTTTCTTAAAATCCATCTTCAAATCATAAACGAACTGGCAAAGTTTCTCTGCTACCTCATCTGCGTTTTCTACATTTGCAAGCTGTCTAACATACTGCTTACCGCAGATAACACAAGCCAACTTTCTGATTGTTTCCCAGACCTGCCATGAGATAATGGAAGAATCAAAAGCATCCGTCATTAGAGAGCCTCTTCCGCTTCCTTTCTCATCTCTGAACCACTTTTCTCTTGGTGTCTTTAATGTGGTTGCAACGTCTTCTCTGGTAAGGCAACCTTTGTATTTTTCGTCAATGCGCTTTTCAAGTTCGTCCAAAAGTTCTTTCTTTTCCTGTTCTGTCACTACATCCTCACTTTCCCCATGTAAGCAACTACATGGTTAATCAACAAAACTCCATCTGTCCATCATCAATAAACTTCTTTTTCTTCCGGCTTAATGTATCGCCCTGCTGTTTCAATCTATCTACACGGGCTTTCTGGTTAAAGTTCGCCATATAATCATCGTCAACTTCTGGCGGTACTTTTAGAAAGTATTCTTCTTGAAGTGGAAGATTATGTTCCTCGCAACAATTTGCAATCTCATTTCTGTATGAAAGAATATGGTTTCTGGTTAGATTCATATTGCATCCATCTGTCCAGAACGGATCATTACAGCCATTTTCATTGATGTGCTCCCAGATAGCGCGCTCATGTAATAGGCCTTCTCTTAACAACTCTAATTCCTGTTCCGGTGTTTTCTGCTTCATTCTCGTTCTCCTTTCGCCCATGTAAGCAACTGGCACGCTATTGTGCAGTCTTTTCTACGAATATATCTTTTATTTCCACTCCAAAAAAATCAGCGAGCTTTTGCCCGTTAACCACTGATGGAGTTCTCTTTTCTCTTTCCCAATAACTCACCAAAGACTGTGGCACTCCTATTGCGCTCGCCAATTCTTTTTGAGACATACTGCTCGCTTCCCTCAGAGTACGAATTCTATTCATTTAATTCAGCTCCTTGTCAAACTCCCATTTTCTTAACCAGATTCTTATTCATCTCGTCAAATCTTACATCTGTGTTCTCTTCAATGTCCTGCATCATACTCAGAACGCTCATTTTGCCCTCATTTGCCATTTTAACGTATTCATTGGCAGTTCTTATCACATCAAGCAATCGCTTCGTGGAAAAGCCATATAAGCGTCTCAGAGCCATCATGGTTGTGACGGTGTTGATCGTGTTGCTCCAATCTTCACCAACAGTGAATCCATCCTCGTAGGCTTGCTGCTCTACGTCTTTTACCTGTCTATAACAGTTCTGCATAGCCCGTCCAAACGCATAAGCCGCCTGATTAGAAGTCTGAACAGGAAATCTGGTCTTTTTCTTGACTTTTAACTTGCTACTCATTTTTCCTTCACCTTTCTGAACTTATATCCTGTCACTCGGTACGCTCGTGGCGTTCCGGGGTTGTCCGTCTCAATTAATCCACTTTCCAGTAATTCGCCGAAATGATTCTGCACGGTATGGCTAGATATACTCAGCCCTGCTGCGATTTCTGGAATACTTGGCGGATAATCATGTTCTTTCAGATATCTTATGATGTACAGATATACGTCTTTCCTTGTCTGGATACCTTCATAGTACTTTCTTGCTGTGTTATATGGCATTTCTATCACCTCATTCATACTTTGCATTTTCCCTTTGACACATCCGCAGCCCATTTGTAAAAGGCCAAAGACAGATACCTTGCCAAAGTGTCTGGATAGATTTCGTATAAATCCTCGATTTTTTTATGTAATGCATCAAAATATTCATCATCATTTTTAACATCGTAAAATTCTTTTATCGCCTTCCAGAACTCTGGCATGAACTTATGCATGATCGGAATATCTTTAGCTTCTACTTTCATTATTCACCTTCTTTATGAGTAACCGATAGTAACCGAAACGTAACCGTTCAAAAATCCGCAAACCATTGATTTTACAGGTAGGTAACCGAGTAACCGAGTAACCCTGACTTTCTCATATAGGGAAACTTTTATACTCAATATGTGCATATAAATACTCAAATATATATATGCAGAATCAAAGGTTACCTAGGTTACCCGGTTACCTTTTGGACGAATTGTTTGTTAATCAAACACAATATCGTCTGTAATCTCAAAATCATCATTACAATTCACGAATCCTTTTGGAATTTCGTCTACAATTTTCAAGAACACACATTTAGTAACAATTCCGTCCAGCTTTTTCGCTTTGGTCGGATAACCTCTGCTGTCGGTTTCCACAAGTCCCTTCTTAACAGCCCATGACAAGAATGACTTTCTGGAGAATCTTCCAATTTTGCACAGATCGTCAAACGCTGCGCTATAGATTATTGCGGTTGACGTCTTCTCTACCGGATCATTGTCGATAATTCCCCACCTTTCTGTTTTTATATCTGGGTTATTATCGAATTTAATTCCATTCATGGCAATCTTATCAAGCACGAACCAGTAAGCGCGTTCGTTTTCAGATACCATTTCTTTCTCTGTCAGAAGATTCTTAGCCGTCTCAATGTCAATGTACTGGCCATCATGGAACAGCTGATCTGTTGCGATTTTATCTGCTGTCAAGATAATGCTCATTGATATACTTTGCTTCTGCATCTTGTCATCGTCCTGTATAAGGCTCTGAAAATGCTTCTGCATGGCTTTTATATCGTCAATGGACATTTCCTTAACTACATTTACAAAATCGATTCC
>ERZ860590.306-NODE-306-length-45951-cov-4.857722_pt1 | contig 45951 bp, 27 predicted proteins | sample MGYA00509975_ERZ860590 | MGnify/ENA primary metagenome ERZ860590 (study PRJEB30046, sample SAMN00715250) | human gut metagenome | study: EMG produced TPA metagenomics assembly of the A metagenome-wide association study of gut microbiota in type 2... | reverse complement strand
CCCCTCTATCAAAACGGCATATATTCCTATATCGTGGAATATAGCCGTTTTGCATGTTTCTAAGAAAAGTTCGAACCATGTATACCCTCACTGCATATATAACAGGTTTATTATAAACTATTTATGTAGTAAGGATAAAAATACTTGCTCTTATTCATGTTCTCATACTCTCACAACGTTTTGAAGCATATTTTTACATAACATCCTTGTTTTCAGCTATATATTCTTTTTTTATAAATTGTTTCGGCTTGATATAAAGTAGGGTATTTTAGGCTTTTTCCCCACAAAAAGTACACATGAAAAGTTTGTACCTCCACAGAATGACGGTTTACGATGTATTGGCAGCAATAAAAAAGATCAAGACGTTTTTAAAAAAGTTCCTGTTATTTTTTAAAAAGGTCGTCTTCTTTTTTGAAAAGTTCTTGATCTTTTAAAAAACACTTTTTGGGCATGAGGATATCACATATGTACGCATAAGACTGTACGTACACATATATAACCCTGCACATACGTATGTATAGTTCCATGCAAAAGTATGCTTTCTGATGCGAAATGAAAACAGCTTTGCAACACTCTCCATATTTTACAGGTGATCCGTAATAAGGTACACCGAAAGAATACTTTGATATGCCTATTTTTACTATACATCAAAAAATAAAAAATCCCCGTAAAGTATTAATTTACAGGGATTTTCTTTGTTTTACAATTCTTTCCAGCGGAGAGACAGGGAACGATTAACTTTTAATTTCCCTATTCATTATCAGTATCTTACCAAAAGCCTCTACTCCTATGACACCGAATAATTCACCGCATATATGCTGCAACTTTCTTCCTGTTACACTTAAAATTTCTTTTGCAAATGTAGCAAAAAGACGGCAAAATTGCAAATCCACTCCCCTATTTAACGTACATAATCTCTATAATTTTCTTCTAACAATAATTGCAATTTGGAAAGAGGATAAAGAAATTTGCCTCCAACAACAGTATAAGCTATCCCCTTTTCATCCCGCAATTTTTGTAAAGTTCGATTTGAAATATGCAACATACCACAGACTTCTTCTCCGGTCATATAAACCTCATTGGCAACAGGTACGGGTAAGTCTTGAATTACAAGAATTTCTTTAGAACACCTTTTTAGTATTCTCATCATCCCAATATACTCCTCTGATTGTTTTGTTATCACTCCGTCCATTTCTTATTTATTCTTTTGAGTTAATATTTTAACCAAATCATTCTCTTTATACATATACTTTCCTCCAATATTAGAACATGGTATAATTCCATACTCCCTATAACTTTGTAAGCTCCGTTTAGAAATATTCAGAGCTAAACAAACTTCCTGAGCGTCCAATCATTTTTCTCCTTCAATCGGACCATACTTTTTTTTGACAGCTTCAACCTGCATGAATAAACTCTCAATTTGTTGTTTCAACTGTAAATACGCACTTTTTTCAATTACAACTAATTCCATAATAAATTGATTTATACTTTTACTTTTTCTCAAGCAAATTAAAGCACATTCCCCTATCCTGCCAAAATATTAGAATCAAAGTCAGTCTTTGTCAACCATTGTCATATCCAAACACATAAAATTCTTTTTAACTACATGGAACCATTGCCAGGTCAGGCACATCATAGTATAAAATACCTGTTGTCGGCATCTCTTTTCCTCTCAGAGCCTTTTCCACATCTTCCTGCATGAAATCCAAAAAGCCTTCTTTACCCTGCCTTTCATACTGATGTGTATCGGATTGAAGTGTCCGTCCACTGTGACATACACACTGCCACTCTTGTTCTCTTCTTTTTCCATATTTTAAAACTAAATTTTCATTCCATGTCTTTCCCTTTTCATGGGAACTTTCACTGATATGTTCGGACCGGAGAAACAGGTATTGTCAGGCCGCACCACCAGTTGCGACATGATCCGTTCTTGTTCCTTCGTCAGCGGGACCTTCACTAAAGGCAGATTTCTCAACCGGTTGAAGTTTCTTAATGTGGGTGCCATATCCAGCCGTTTTATACAAATACCGTAATTTAATATCTCCGGCGAGACTACCTGCCAGTCGCCTATTGTACCCCGGTACCTTGCATTCAGCGGTGCTACTTCATAAAATCCCAGTTCCTTCGGTTTCCCTTTTCTTTCAAAGAACTTTTCAGTTATTCCGTCCAATAATTTGGCCAGTTCCTTATCTCCTGCTTCTGTCTTATCAAACAGCAATACCTTTTGTCCGTATTCCACTGCCGTACAAGTAGGAAATACAGCCAATCCGTTTCTTATCACATGTCCGTCCGTTCCGAAACGGTGTGCCAGCCGTCGGTAGTCCTCATTCTCCGCCAGTGCCATATGCGCTGCCGAAGCGGACAGCTGCCTGATCCCCCTTTCCTCACAGAATGCCGCATCCCGTAGTCTCACCACCCCCGAAGGATGAATCTTCTCCCGTTCCAACACCGGAGTGAGCCGTTCCTGATAGTCCCTGTTGTCCGTTCCGAGAATAGGGGGAATCGTGGACTTGTCCCTGAAATCGAAACGGAACATTCAATGGTCGGGGATAAACTCCCTGCCAGTAGCATGAAAGGTTACATTGTTGCTGATATAGCGTGCGAACCCTTCTTCACCTTGTCCCCGCATACTCAGATATACGGGACGATAGAAAGCGTCCAGCGTCATGTACAGGCTACCGTTTTCCATACAGTCTGTATTCATTCTCTTTTCCATAAGCATATTATATAATCAGTTGTTTTTTTTCTTTCTTCTGCGGAACAACGGAAGAGACATGCTTCGCAGCCTGACGCCCCGATTTTTCCGGTTCTGGTTCTTTGGATTGCTGAAACAAACACTTTTCCGGTGTTTTTGTCCTTTGCGATGTCCGGTTCGCTTTTCCGCCCAGCCTGAACTCCCCGTCTGTAATGTGGAACTCCGATTGCAGGATGTCCCTCGCCATTGTTTGGGCTTCCATCTGCAAAGCTGCATAACCGAAATCATGCGATGACATCGGCGCCGATTGCCGTGCCTTGATGCTGTCGTCCAGCTTTTCAGCCAAGTCCCTGAACTCATATTCATAACTGAACGGATGAAAATAATCCGCTACCACATGACCTGCATATCCGTTTTCCGAAATATAGAGTAACGAGGCCACATCATAATTACGGGGAGAGATGCCCAGATTAAACTCCTTCGTTAATCGGTCAAAGTTGTTATAATCCGGTCGAAGATCGTATTTGTCTGTACAAACAGCACCTTCCAACATTTCTTTTCCTGCCATTTTCTCTTTGGTAAAGCTGAACTCCGACTTTCGAAGTTGCGTACCGGCATTACGCAGGTCGCTTTTGGCCAGCTTATCAATGCTATTGTCCGCCAGTTCCATCACTTGCCGGGAAGGTATCTCCATTTCGTACAGTTTCAGCGTTTCCACTCCTTTTGAGAAGTTGAAAAAGCTATCCGCCAGATGTTGCAGGTAGCTGTTACGCGTTTTCATCCCTTTCCCACTGTCCGAAAAGAACAGTACGCCTTCATCCGTTGCCACGGCATATACCCGTTTCCCCTCGTCCGATACGTTATTCCGGCCTGCTGCCTCGTTATGGCGTATAAACTCCCGGTATTGCTTATCCTTTTGAAGGGTTTCAAGCGATGTCCGGCGGCTGAACAGTTTCCATCCCGCTTTTAGTATATAAGCCGCATCTTGTAGCTGAATCTGTTTTCCCATTACCGCCTTATGCCTATAGACAGCCGGGACCAATTTGTGAGAGTACCAGTTCGACAGGTTTCCCCGTCGGGAGGGAATTTTGCCTTTGTCCGCAAAATCAACTTTCAGAATCGTTCAGCCGGGCAGATAGAGCCGTTTATCAAAATCCTTCACTATCTTTCCGATATAATCCTCATATGCTTTCGGTGTCGTATCACCCGTCCGCACATCTACCGGCATATTCTTTTCGTCCATCGTGATGAACACGCTGCCCGGTTCAGCCGCCGGATGTTCCGGCAGACGGAATCCCAAGCGGGCCATCCAATCTTTCAGTAATCCCATAACTTGATTTATTTACAGAAGTTTATAGCCGCAAAGAAAACACTTTGGCAGTCAATCAGCAACATGGAGGACATACAAGTCATCCGTTGGCGACTGTTGACGTGCAATCCCTACGCCAACCGCTTGTCCAACATCCTGATATAGCTTTTACGCAGGGAGTCAATGAAAGGTGTGGAATCCCTACAACGGTCAAACACTTTACCACGTTTGGTATATAAAGCGTTAATCTTGATATTGAAAGCATCCTCGAATACTCTGATGACATCCACGATGGTAAGTTTCCTTCCCTCCGCACAGCCCACCGCCCCGGTTGCCATCAATGCCGCCACGAGTTCTATCAGATCACTGTCCGTACCGTTCCAGTGTAATGCGGATTTCCGCTTACAGCCTTGCGGGCGGATTTCCATTCCTGTGCCGGTACCATCCGCACAGTGGCGTAAATACTCTTTTACCATTTCTATCTCCGCATCCAGCAGGAACAGAACCTTGCCGATGAATACGTCATAGAGTACATGCCGCCCTTCCTTCATGGTGTCGCAGGTTTGTTTTATGAAGAGAAGCTCTATCCTCGTGTAATTCAGCCGCCTCATTTGGCTTATTCTGTTCCCGTCTTGTGACAAATCGGCAATCAGGTCTGCAAAATCATCATAAACGGCAGACAATTTTCCCGGCACAAGTTCCAAACCGGCTATGTAAGAGGTAAACATACCGAACAACGGTGTATTTGTCAATGTTCTCATGGTATTGATATTTTAAATTAAAAACTCTTTCTGTTTTATTGTTCCTTATCATAACCATAAGAAGGCAAAAGATATGCCATGAGAGAAAAAAGTAATTAATACATTAATAATGTGTATATTATAACTTTACAAATTTATTTCATGTCCGTGTCCGTTATCTTCCATCGGACACGGTGTGTCCAACAATATGGACAAATTCAAATCAAGCCGTACTTTTTCAGTTTCAGATACAGAGTGCTCCGGGATATACCCAACAGTCGTGCGGCTGCCTTCCGGTCATTGCCCATGGTTTCCAACGCTTTCTGTATCGCTTCCAGTTCTGTCCGCGCCATATCCTGTTTGTAATCTTCCGATGGCTTAATGTCCACCGGAAGAGTAATATCCTTGAGAGTAATCCAGTCCTCCTGTGCCAGCACACATGCACGTTTCACCACATTTTTCAGTTCACGGATATTGCCGGGCCACGAATAAGCCCTGAAAGCCTTTCTTACATCCTGGTCAAACCCCTTTATCTTCTTTCCAAGTTCCCTATTTGCATTAGGAAGGAAGAATCCGGCCAGTGGGATAATATCCTCCCGGCAATCTTTCAACAGTGGGACATAAAGCGGGAACTCGTTCAGCCGGTGAAACAAATCCTCCCTGAACCGCCCCTCACTTATTGCCCTCTCCAGGTTCTCGTTGGTAGCTGCCAGCAAGCGTATGTCCGTGTGGATTTCTTCTTTTCCACCGAGTAATCTGTAACATTTCTCTTGCAGGGCCCGCAATAGCTGCATCTGCGTCTCCAGGTTCAGGTTGCCGACCTCATCCAAAAACAATGTCCCGTGATTAGCGGCGGCAAACACGCCACTCTTGTCCTCAACCGCTCCGGTAAAAGCCCCTTTCTTGTGTCCGAATAATTCCGATGCGGCCAGTTCCCGTGGCAGAGCTCCGCAATCCACCGCCACGAAAGGGCCATCCGAACGTTTGCTGAAAGCGTGTATCTGCCGTGCTACCCATTCCTTTCCCGTACCTGATGCGCCACGTATCAGCACGGACAGACTATCCGCAGGGGCTACCAGACGTACCATCTCCTGAAGTTTTGCCGCTGACGGACTTTTACATACATAGAAAGTCTGTTCCGATTCCACGCTTTTCTTCCTGCGCCCCAACAGTTCTCGGATAACGCCAAGAACCTTTTCCGTCTGCACGGGTTTGGGCAGATAATTGTCGGCTCCTCTCTTCAAGGCTTCCACGGCACCGGGTATATCCCCATACCCGGTCATGATAAGAAAAGGCATACGGTAGCCATGCGACTTCATCCATTCGAGCAGTTCCACGCCGTTACAATCACCGAGACGGAAATCCGAAAGGACCAGATCCACTTCGTTATTACGCAGAAACTCTTTTGCGGCATTTGCCGAAAGTACGTAGCGGGTATTCACACCGTTTCTCGTCAGCCAGTTGGCGGTAGTACGTGCGTATGTACGGTTATCCTCCACAATGAGTATTGTCTCCATTCATTTTCTCCTTTAATGTTACAGCCTTTCTTACGGCATCCTCCACAGCTCTGACCAGTCTCTCAATCCGCCCTTCAGATATATCTGCCCATTTTCCGGGTGACAGCGAACCCATATAGACCAGTTCCTGCAAAGGGACGTCTATCCGTATTGTCTCCCATATAGGGACAGCCTTGTGTACTATATCTCCAAGCCTTGCATAATCACCCGAACTGACGGCATCACGTATGTCGGTAAGTCCGGCCTCCGTATCCTCAATGAAAATATCCAGCAGTTCGTCCACATCTTTCTCTCCTTCCATGATGTATGTGAAATCAGGACGCTCCACACTCCGTGTGACTGCCAGTAATTCTTCTTCAGAGAAAGGCTTGTGCAGACATCCGGCAAAACCGGAATTTATAAAATGGACGGCACCATTGTCGATACGGGCGGTCACAGCCAGTACGGGAACCGTTCCGGACTGGCCTATATTGCTATTGCGGAGCAGAGCCAGCACGCTATAACCGTCCGTATCCGGCATCCTCATATCGGTAAGGACAAGGTCGTACCGTTTTTTCCTGAATGCCGTGACCATCTCATCAATGTCCGTGCAACAGTCACACTCGATACCGTGACGAAGATACATCCTTCTGACGGCATCCAGTTGAATACGGTCGTCATCAATATATAATACCCTGATATCGGGCAGGATGCTACCACCGGAAGCAAAATCCTGTATATCCTGCATGTCAGCCTCATCAAGAGGAAGCCGGATCTCGAAAGTGCTTCCACGTCCCGGTATGCTCTCCACCCGGATGTCTCCCCCAAGCAGTGAGACCAGCCTTGAAGTGACGGCCAGTCCCAGACCGAAGCCGTCGCCCGTAGGAGGACCTATCTGTTCAAAGTCGGAGAATATCAGTTGCTGCCGCCCTTTATCTATCCCTGTCCCCGTATCTCTCACGAATAGTGACAGCCTGCCAGTTTGATACAAGGCCCCCACATGGATATATCCCACGCGTGTGAACTTGACTGCGTTTGACAGCAAATTACCGAGTATCTGGACAATCCGTCCGGAATCGGACCTGACAAGTACATCACATGATTTTATTTCAGTTGTCAGTCCAAGTCCCTTCTTTTGGGCGGAAGGAAGATAGGTACGCACGGTATTCTCAAGAACCTCTCCCAGATGGAACACGGCATTCTCCGGTTGTTCCTTGCCTTCTTCCAGCCTGTAGTAGTGTAGCAGGTTGTTGGCCAGCCCGATGACATGGCGGGAGGCGTGCAGGATATTCGCTGCGAACTCCCTTACCAATCCGGTATCCTTCTCATGCTGCATCAGCTCCGCAAATTCACAGACCGTACCAAGGGGTGCCCTCAGGTCATGGCTCACCGACAACATCAGGTTCCGGCGTGACATCAGCAACTCCTCGTTACGGGAGCAGGCTGTTTCAAGTGCCATCCGATGTTTCTGTCGCTTTCTAATGTCAGTATGGATAAGAAGATAAAGTAAAATTATCAGAAGAATGGAAATGACGGCTATGAAAAGAATGATACGGAACGACTGTTTCCTTAATGCAGCCGTTTCTTTCATATCCGTCGTATATTGTGTGTCGGCTATCCGTTCTAATTCATGCATCAGACCACTGATACGCGTATTCAGTTCCCGATTTCGGCACTGCAAACTGTCCGAGTATGATGCCAGCCTTTTCCGGTAATCCGCATACTGGTTATACATATCCTTTTGCAGCCGGATGAATTGTCCGCTCATGGAAGACTTGCTTTTCAAACCTTGCATTTCTTTTTCCTTCCGGCTGGCATAAGCAGACTTCTTGTTTTTGCCTTTAAAAAAGAAACGAAATAGATTCCCGGCTTTCTTGGTTGGTTGCACAGTCGGTTGTCCGAGACCTTGTGTCCGCCGCATAATTCCGGGAGCCTTTTTATGAAGAAGACTGTCCGCGCGGGGAAAACGGGAAAGAATGTTCGTCGCTTCATGCTGTAGCCGCTCCTTTTCCAGCAGGAGCTTGGATATAGTATCTATGGCAAAGTGTAACTCTGTTGGATAATAGGGTCTCAGCCCCTTCAAGGCATCTAAAGCAGCCATGCAACTATTGCTGTATTCATGAATACCCACGCTATCCTGCGTCAGCAAGAAATGGTCATGGAAGGAGAACTCCAGCAGTTTTTCAAAGGTCCGGTTGACAGCCTTTCTTCTCATATTGGTCTGATACTCTCTGGAATCCAGTTCTTCCATCTTTCCATGCTCCAGCCGGACAAGAAAAACCACAGTACAGAGTAGGAACAGCAGCAGGATGTATCCAACGGCTATTTTCAACTGAAGTATGGAGAAAAAAGATTTCATTCAGTAATAAGTAAATATCAATTAAAAACGAATACTCACCGCACAATATTATACATTATAAATATCGTCCATTGGCAGAATTAAATTAGCATATATGTCACAATTTATTGAAAACAAAATATATTTTCATAACATACTGATTATCAACACACATAAAGTGTACTAAATTCAGTATACGACTGAACCCTATTCAGTATACGACCGAATGGCATTCAGTATACGACTGAATTAGGTTCACTATACTACTATTTTCAGCACCTGCATTCTTTGTAAAGAATACAGATAATCATTCGTCATCTTGTAGCATCTCACAACAGCCGGAACTTTTTTTAATTCCGCCAGCGGGTAAATATTGTATGACAATATATAGTTGATGGAAGTCGAACAAGAAGCCATTATACACGACCGGGCAATAAATGAGTGTTCTCAATTATCGCCCGGTTCATCTTCTTAATCACAAAATCCCTTACACTTCGCTAAAAGCATTGCCTTCTCCGTCAATCGGCAGTAATACAACGGCTATGACACCAGCCGAGTTGCAACCTTGCTTTTCCATTGATTCTATGCAACATTAAAATGAATAAACCGATACTTGATCCAGTACAACACCTTCGTCAAGAGCCTTTATTACAAGTTTGTTTGTTTTCTTTTTACGGATCGGCAAAGTCACTCTTCTTACAGCCTGATTTCTAAGCACATTCTCCTTCCATTCCTCACTGCGCCCTTTGGTCTCGTAGTGAATTAGTAAAGTTTCCTTACCATTCAATTCTATCGTAAAACGCAATCGTTTTCCTTCCACGGGATGGGAAGGGAGCAGGCAGACTTCCACATCTACGGAGTCTGACGGACAATCGGAGAATTCAAAAGTAATGCTCTTTCCTTTGGCTATGGCAACCGCTTTACCCTCATAGCCTAACCCTTTGCAAAATTCATAATCGCCTCCAATACAATCCGCACCATTCCATTTATGAAGCGGTATGCGTTCAGTTATCATAGGCGATGAAACATTCCGGTGGGACACCGGTTCGAATACAGGCAACCGGCGCGGCTGATGATCCATCATGCGATGCCACTTTCCGTTATTCCTTATACCCATATTATAGATACGGGTCAATGAGACAATACTGTCGTAGGCCGCATCACTCCGGTTCCAGTCTGCTTCACCGTGTCGGGCAAGCTGGGCATAAAGCATCTTCTTGTTCATTTCGGCGGCAGCCTGTACAGGATATTTCACAAGCTGGAAATAAGCATCCTCACGTACGTCCTTGATTTGTTTCGCCAACCGTTCTACCTTGTCAGAAATACTCTGATAATCGGACAACCTTTGCAGGACATATTGTTTACTCCAAGGCATTATTTTTACGACACGATGATGGGATGTTTCATATTCCTCCTCACGGGTATTACCCATGAATTCCGGTTTACGGATATAAGCAAGCCGATAGTGCTCTTCCATGACAGGTAGCAGTTCTTCACCAACCTTCTCACCGAACTCACGCTGCAGAAAATTTTCTAAATGAGCGGAAACGCCTTCTTCGGCTACCTTGTCAATATTCCAAGCCATATCCATGAAAAGTTCAGTCTGGTATTCGATAGGCTTGATATCACCCACGTTCAGAATCCATATTTTCCGTACATCATGGTCGTATGCCTGCTTCATCTGTTGATAAAGCAGATGGGGACTGGATGTACCCAACCACAAGTAGTCATGCGGACGTCCCCAATAAGAGACATGATAGTAGATACCATTTCCACCTTTGCGGGCACGCTCCTCTGCTGTAGGAAAATGTTTGATATACCCGTAGTTGTCATCACACCACATCAGGGTAATATCATCGGGCACTTTCAGTCCTGCATGATATACATCGAGTACCTCTTTATAAGGAATAAACACTTGCGGCACTTTTGTCACATCCTTATTCACATATTGCTGTAACAGGCGGCGTTGGTCTGCAAATACGCGTTCGAGTACGGCCTTCTGTTCGTCCAACGTCTTGACGCCGTTCATCGCGCCATCATGTACGCCACGCATACCCACAGTATAAAAGATTTCTTGTCCTGCCACCTCTTTCACGCGACTTTCCCAGAACTTATAGACGGATGCGCTGTTCTTCACATAATCGTATTCACCCTTGCCACGCTGAGACCACTCACCGGCTGTGCTCGATGCCATTGGCTCACAATGTGAACCGCCTATATAGATGCCGAACTTTTTTGCCATTTCCCGGTTTCCTTTGGTCAGAAAGAAGGGCTTTGTACACTCGTGCATGGCAGGCCAATAGGTGTTGGCCCGCAGGCGAAGCATCAGTTCAAAAATCCGTTCGTTGGTACGTGGTCCTATACGTCCCGGCCCATAATACAGCCAAGGTTCATAGGTCCAGCTACTCCAAGGTGTCAGTCCCCAGTCCTCATCGTTAATGAATATACCCCGGTATTCCACCGAAGGTGATTGCATGTTCGTGTAGCCGACAGGAAGCTCGAACAACTCCCTCTTCTCCGGAGTGGCATCCGCCCACCATTCCCAAGGAGATACGCCTATCAAACGCGAAAGTTCCATAATACCGTATGCCGTACCATGACTGTCGCTTCCGGCTATCAGCAACCGCCCGTCCGGCAATACCGTCAACAGGAAAGCTTCCTTCTTATTATTCAAGGTAGAAAAATCTGCACCGGATTGCTCTACCGCATTATTCAGTCCCAAGGTACCGACAAGAATATCACCTTGTTTTTCGCTGTATTGCAGAGAATTAGAAAAAACGACTCGATAATCCCGCTGAAGCAATTCCAAAGCGGTATGCACCACCGGAGCTTCCGATTTATTATAATTCACTGTAGCTGCCATACCCGAATGCAGGCAAAACTGCCCCCATGCCGTCTGCACGGCAAGGAAGAGCAGAATAGTCATCAACACTGTTTTCATATCGTTCATTTTTTAGCCTTGATTATTATGGTATCCGAAGAAAGCCCCTTTGAAACAGCCTTCAGCGTAACCTTACCTTTTTGTTTCGTACTTCTGATTACGGCTATGGCACGACCTTTCCATACCTTGCGCACAGATGCCATATATGACTTTTCATCTTTCAAATCCGCACTGCCTGTAGCTTCCAACGTACCGGCTCCATGCACGGAAAATTCTATTTCATTGGTAGCATCAGATACTATATTCCCATCCTTGTCCAACACCTCGACGACAACAAAAGCCAAGTCTTGCCCGTCAGCCTTTATGCTTTGCTCTTGGGTGGTAAGGCGGATAGAGGAGGGAGTGCCGGACGTTCTCAACACTACACCTTCCTGTTCTATGCCGTTTCCGTCCACACCAACCGCACGCAGTGTACCTGCCTGATAAGGCAATGTATAAACAGCCTTGAACTGCTGTTCATAGCCAGCCGGACGTTCACCCACCAAGGTATCGTTTAAGAAAAGGCGTACTTTGGGATAATGAGAATAAACCTCTACCTCAATCGGTTTTCCTTCGTGCCCTTTCCAATTCCAGCTTTCCCACGTAGGCCATACCGACCACATTGTTTCCTTGATTTCACCGTGGTAACCGTTCGGCTCACGCACTGCCATATAAAGTTTTTTCTTTGGATTATAAAGCATCTCACGGTAATGTGAAATGGGTTTTCTCCAACCGGTCAGATCAATGTCACCACAATATGCGCCATGCCAGGGATATTGGTTACGGTCGTAATGTTCGCCTTCGCTGTCACCTTTGTAATAGAAACGCCCGATCCCCGATTCACCCAAATAGTCCAATGCAGTCCACACAAAGTCACCGATAATATAAGCATGCTTGTTCACCAGATCCCAATTACGGAAAGCATCGCGCGGGTAAGATTCCGTTTGCATGATAATGCGTGAGGGAACACGCTCGTGGTCTGACTCTGCGCGATGCAACTGGTAATTATAGCCCACAATGTCATGTACGGCTGCCAACGGGTCGAATATCTCCCAACTCTTGTCCCAAGTGGTCAGTGCGGAAGTGACGGGACGCGAGAAATCCAAGGCATGGACATGTTCGGCAAGTTTCTTCGCTGTAGTGACCACCTCCAGTTTTTTACGTTCTATCACTTCATTGCCTATGCTCCAGCAGAATATGGAGGGATGATTGCGATCGCGAAGTACCATCGCTTCAATGTCACGTTTCCACCATTTATCAAAAAGAACGGAGTAGTCATGTTTATTTTTGGCATCGCGCCATCCGTCAAAAGCTTCATCGATAACAAGCAATCCTTGACGGTCGCATTCATGCAGAAAGGCTTCCGAGGGGACATTATGCGAAGTACGCACGGCATTGAAGCCGGCTTCTTTCAGCAAGCGTACTTTACGTGCTTCGGCAGCATCTAAAGAACGTGCACCCAGCACGCCATTATCATGATGCACGCATCCACCGTTCAAAAGCGTAGGTTTGCCATTCACAGACAATCCATTCTCACTGTCGAAAACGATACTCCGAAATCCGGTAGTGTTCTTAACCTCATCTATGACCTTGCCTCCGACAATAAGTTGCGTACACACCGTATAGAGATAGGGAGTATCCGGTGACCACAAATTGGGATGGTTTACAGAGAGTGATTGCTCCAAGTGTCCGCTTGCAGAAGTTGCCACTTCCCTGCCAGACTCGTCATAAACAGTATGTTTGATTTCCGGCTTTGCTCCCGTTTGGGCAGCATCTACATAGCGCATGGCGATATCCAAATTCCAGACATCGCTATCATTTTGTTTAACCGGACGGATATACACGCTCCAGTCATCAATATGCATCGCTCCCGTAGTCAGCAGCCACACATGACGATAGATACCCGAACCGGTATACCAACGGCAGTTCTTTTGCCCCGAATTGTCCACACGGACAGCCACCACATTCTCTTGTCCGAAGTGCAGGTAAGGAGTAATATCGCAAAAAAACGAGGAATAGCCGTATGGATGCCCGCCTGCACGTTCTCCATTAATAAAGACCTCCGAATTCATATAAACGCCCTCGAAATAGAGACGCAGTTTCTTACCTTCCATCCCCTTATCTACGTGAAATGCCTTCCGGTACCATCCGATACCCGCAGGCAGGTAACCGCCATCGTTTCCGGCAGGAGCTTTCACATCGAAATCGGCTTCAATGCTCCAATCGTGAGGTAAATCCACTTTTCTCCATGAAGTATCATCGAATGCGGATGACGAAGCGGCGGGTGTATCACCCAGTTTAAAAGACCAGTCGTCGTCAAACAATTGTTTACGTTCCACCGTATCGGCATTGGCAAATACCGGTAAACAAAGCAATGATAATAGCCAACTGTAGAATAATTTCTGTTTCATTCGTTTCATCTTGATTGTATGATTTATGTATTAGTAAAATATTGATTGCCGCATTATAGACATTGGATATTTTGTACCTGTTCCGGCAGTCCTTCTACCTGCACGATGACTTTCAGCGTTCCTTTTATTCGTCCGGCCTGCACTACAATCTGGCATTTTCCAAAGTAGGTGGGCAGTGAATGGCTGTCAAACCGAAGTTCCCGTCTCATCTCACCGCTGTCTATTCCCATCAGCCGTCCATCACCTTCCACGCGGACAGTTACCATGCGGTCGTTTATCCTGACAGGAACCCCGTTTTCATCAAACAGTTGCAGGGAGATAAAAGACAGGTCTTGTCCGTCCGCCTTCAATGTCGGGCGGTCGGGGGTAAGCGTATAACGTGTAGCCACAGGCTTGCTTGTCCGGATGCTGTCACGACATACTTCTTTACCGCCTTTATATCCGATTACGACCACCTTACCCGGACGGTAAGGCTGATTCCAAACAATGGTATTGTTCAGATAGTCTTTCGGCTTGCGCGGCCCGTATTTCTTTCCGCGCGGGTCTATCAATACCACCTCATCACAATTGGAAGGCGTATGTATAGGCAACACGCGTGAGTCCGTATAAGGGAAAGTCCAGTCGTGTACCATCGGCGGAGTCTGCCAGTGGTCCTTTCCGGGATCTTCGTCTATGCTGTAGTCCACAACAGCCATCTTCACCACCGGTTTGTCCGTCCATGCGGCACGGAAGTAGGCGGCACGCGGCTTCTCGTCCATACACATGTCGAATGGAGAAGCAGCCCATCCTTTACTGGGCCACCCCATGCTCTCACCTATGTAGTCGATGCCCGCCCACATGAACGAACCGCAAATATAATCATATTCCATTACATAATTCCAAGGATTCTTGTCCGAATAGTCGCGTGCTTCATACGGACGCAAGCCGCTATAATATGGATAACTCTCGCTGATAAGCCCGATGCGTTCGGGATGCTTCTTCCTATCCTCGATATAAGAAAGCTCGCTGTAGTTGTAACCCACGACATCAGTCACTGCGGCAAACTTATCCTGATATGCAGGAGCCAGTGCCAACATGGTAGGACGTGTCGGTTCCAGTTTACGAACAAAGTCGCGCAACATCGTGGCTCGTTCCACCCCCACATTATCCTTGCGTGTAGCCTCTGCCAGTTCATTGCCGATACTCCAAAGAATGATGGAGGGATGGTTACGGTCGCGTACAATCATATCACTGATATCCTGCTGCCAGCAATCATCGAAAAATTGCTCATAGTATCCGGATTTCCATTTGTCGAAAGCCTCGTCAATGACCAAAAAACCGATAGAGTCGCAATAGTCCAGGAATTCCGGCGAAGGCGGATTGTGCGAACAACGGATGGCATTGACACCGAACTCTTTCAGAATAGTCAAACGGCGTTCGTAGGAACGGTCAGGAACTGCCACGCCCAAGCAACCGGCATCTTGGTGCAGACACATACCTTTCATCTTAATATTCTTCCCATTTAAAAAAAAGCCCTTATCCTTATCAAAATGGATGGTACGTACTCCAAAGCGGGTCGTATAACGGTCTATTACCTTACCTCTTTGCTTCAATACAGTCTCCAAATTATACAAGTGAGGATTTTCAAGACTCCACAGTTGCGGATTGGAAATAGAGAAAGACTGTTCTATGTCTTTGGTCCCGTTCTCAGGTATCACGACATCCGTCCTGGCTGCATATCGTTTCACATTTATCTTCAACGGATTGCCATGCGCATCAACCAACTGTTGTTCCACTTCAATTTTCCCTGCTGATGTCGAAATGTTGGCGACAGTCGTTACACACGAAATGGTAGCCGATGACGTGGATACTTGAGGAGTAGTAACGTATGTCCCCCACATTTTTACATGTATCGGGTCAGTCACTTGCAACCATGCATGGCGGTAAATACCTGAACCGGTGTACCAACGCGATTTCTCCGAATGGTCCACCCTCACGCTGAGCGTATTATTTTCCCCATACTTCAAGTAGGGTGTCAAATCCGTTTCAAACGAAGTGTATCCATAGCGGTGATAATCAATTTCCCGTCCATTCAGATAAATGGTTGCCTTATGATATATTCCATCGAACACGATACTGACCCGTTTGCCTTTATAAGACAAAGGTACTGTGAAATCCTTTTTATAATGACCTATACCACCCGGCAAATAGCCGCTTTCCGGACCGGCTTCTTCGCTAAAGTCCAATCCTATGCTCCAATCGTGCGGAAGCTGCACTGTTTTATATGCACCTTGTTCCCCAAGGCGGAACTGCCAGTCGAAATCAAAATTCTGTCGGATACGTTCGGCTGACATTCCGTATACCCCAATAAACAAGAAAACAATCGTTACCAATAAATTACGTTTCTGCATAAATAATATTTTTAGTTTACCATCAAAAATCCAAATATCAATAAGTGAAAGCTTTACTACATAATCTGTTCCATCATGATAAAGCAAATATATAGGGAGTTCTATCAATAAGATGCCAACAAATCTTTCTTTAAGCGATGTTTTTCTTTCTAAATTAGGTTATACAAAAAAGGAATGGAGATTTTCCACTACTATGAAAAATCTCCATTCCACATTTCTTCGTAATCCGGGTCCCGTATCCATTATCTTTTCAATAAATGAAATAAGGCATCACGGCATTGGTGAACAACACTCAATGCTTTATTCATAAAGTTCAGATATGGCTGAAAGGGGAACACCCTACAAAGTAGGTTCAACAATCTTTATTCTCCCATCTGTCTCAAATTCCATTTTGTCCATGCAGACTTCCCGGTGATAGCCGGCAGCCCATCCCATCTTTATGGCATTCGGACGGCGGAAACGGTGGTAGACAATATACCATTCATCTTTCCCGTTCATTTTCAAGACAGCATTGTGCCCGGTTCCATAGATACCTTTCTCAGGCCTTTTCCATAAAATCAGGTTTTTGCCGGGAACTTCCAAGGGACCGACCGGCGACTTGGCTATGGCATACCGCACCCGGTAGTCCTCGCTGCGCGTATCGTTTTCCGACCATAGGAAATAATACAGCCCGTTACGGTAGAACACTTCCGCACCTTCAGTGAACGGGCTCTTGGGAGTAATCAGCTTCATGGTCTCCTTCCTGACGGAAACCATGTCATCGTTCAGTTCCGCCACAGCCAGATAACCGCATCCCCAATAGATATAATACTTCCCGCTCTGCGGGTCGCGGAATACATCGGGATCTATCTGCTGTCCGCCACGCACGCCTTCCGGTTTATAATCTATCAGCGGTTTGCCGATAGGGTCTTTAAACGGTCCGGTCGGGGAATCGCTGACGGCAACACCAATTTTCTTTTCAGCGGAGTAATAATAGAAATAGCGGTATTTCCCGTTTATCTTCCGTTCGATAATGGTCGGCGCCCATGCGTTCTTATCCGCCCAACTCAGGTCATTCTTGAAATCGAAGATAACACCTTCGTCTTTCCAATGTTTTAAGTCCGATGAGGAAAAGGCTTTAAAGTAATGTCCGCTCCATTCATGGAATCCATCACTGGTAGGATAGATATAGTATTTGCCTGTATTATACGAGTACATTACTTCCGGATCGGCGTTATATCCCGGAATGACGGGATTGTTCTTGTTATCGAACGGGACAAACCCTCTGTCCGCACCTTCCGTAGAAGCTTCCACCTTTTGTATGGTTCCGTCCGCATTATAGCGCAGGAACTCCGAGCATACCGAACGGCTGTAACTTCCCCCGTCCGGTAGTCCGCCGTTGTGGGTAAAGAAATAAGCCTGCCCCTTGAACTCCACGATTCCCGGATGGGTAGTGTTGCTATTGCCCGATATTTCCGCGAGGATGCCTTTGCAAGTATATGGTCCTTCTATCCGGTCTGCCATCGCATACGATATTTTTTCAGGCCATCCGCTGGCGTATGTCAGATAATATTTTCCTTTGTGCTTATGAACCCACGGTGCTTCCGTGAAATTCATATCCTTTCCGGTATTCTGGATATTCACCACACGAACCGGACCGTCTATTTCAATCATATTTTCCTTCAGCTTGGCATAATAGCAAATCTTGTTGCCCCAGAATATCCAGGCCTGACCGTCATCGTCAATAAACACGGCAGGGTCTATGCACACCCACCAATGTGTGGCCCCCGGACAATCCTTGTTGGTGAGCAGCGGCTTGCCGAGCGCATCCTTGAAGGGGCCACGCGGATTGTCCGCCACAGCCACGCCTATTCCGGAACCGTTCGTACTGGCATAGAAATAGTATTTCCCATTGCGTTCCGCCACATGTGAAGCGTATGCCGCCCCCGATTTATCCCAAGTAAATTCCGACAACTTCAACGGTGTGGGATGTTCCGTCCAGTGTATCATATCAGTAGTCGAGAACAAGCACCAATCCTTCAACTTGTACCCGCTCTGCCTTCCGGCATAGTCGTGACCGGTATAGAGCCAAAGCGTATCGCCCACCACGAGCGGTGCAGGGTCGGATGTATATTTGTGTGTGACAATGGGATTGCCGTTCGCCACAAAATCGTACGGGTCATTGAGCGCTTCCTGCGGGATGCCTCCCCATTTCATGTTCAGCCGGTAAGCCTCTTCCCGCGTGATGCTCATGACGGTGCCATGACGCGGATAGAAGTTCTTCGTGAACGATTCCGGCTTCGAGGTAAACGTGTACAAATCTTTACTGCGCTGAAACTCGTAGCGTCCCGAAGTGTACAGATCGTACATCAATATATACTCATCAGAATCGTTAAGCTTGAAGATGCCCGAACCTTCCACTACCGTAGAAGTGCCGGCGTATGCGTTCACATACTTGAAGTTCTCTTTCCACGGTCCTTTCAGGCTTTTCGAGGTTGCCTGCTGTATGCCGTTCTTCAGCTCCTTTCCGTTCTTGTCCTTCGTATTTCCCTTATAAAAAAGGTGGTAAACGCCATCTTTATAAATAATATCCCCGTCAATGGCTCCATATTTGGCACGGAACATCAACGTGGGTTCCGCCTCAAAACCTGTAAAATCCTTATTGGCGTATGCGCTGTAAAAATCCAAATGCTCGTCACCATTGAAGCGGACGGTGAAATAGACCAAGTATTTTCTCTCTGCCGGGTCGTAAATGGTCTGAGGTGCCCATACCCATTTCACATTGCCGAACTTTTCCGGATAGAGAGAGGCAAGGTCTATCACGCTGTGGTTCCAATCGGTAAGATTGTCCGACTTCAGCATCACGATACCGGGATTGTGTCCCCATCCGTCCTTCATAACAAACATGTCTGTCGCCACCATGTAAAAACCGCTTTCATCCGCACGGCGAAGGATGTGCGGGTCGCGAATACCTCCCGTTTGAGAAATGTCCTTGGAACGGAGAACCGGCCGGTTGTTGTTCAGCGCATACCAATTCCTTGCATCGGAGCTATAGGCAAACCGTAACTGTTCCTGCTTTTCTTTAAGTCCCGTACCCTCAAAATAAGCGAATAGATAACCTTGATAAATATTAGTCTTTTTCGTGGCAAAGCCGGATACGACTATGCCAAGCATGAAAGCAAACAAGCATAATGCCCTCTTTCTTTTAAACATAAGATTGTACATAAAATAAAAGATTTTCCAATAAATAATTACTACCGGGCGATTTTAATCTGATTCGTATAGTTCCTCCTCCATCCTCCATAAGGAATATAGCTACCCAGGCACTATCCTTCTTCGATTGTAGGGAGCCACATAAACTTCCGAATCCTACTGCCGAAGATAGCTTTTCAATTTCGGTACGACTTCTACCGTAGCTTTCATCAGCAATGAAGCCACCGTCTGGGCACCGTTGATGTTCAAGTGCGTATTATCGACTTTGCCTTTCGGACAGAAGGCGTATTTTCCCGCAGGTACCCACATGAACAGTTTCTTTGATTCTTCACCCCCTAAACCTGCCACTAAGTCGTGTGTCAGTCGGTTGGCATCGACGAAAGGGACATCCATTTCCGCAGCCACCTTACGAGGAACTTCTCGATACTCCCCATGTGTATCAACCAGAATATCGCCTTCTTTCTCATACACATAACGATGTTCTTTCATTCCTTCAGGGGGAAAATTACGCCTTACAATCGAATTGAACAAAACCGGAAATGCTCCCTTTGCTCTTGTTTCCCTGACAAAACGCCGTAGATTTTCATCAAAACTGCCGCCTACAACCGTGTGCAAAGCAGAATCCGTTTTTTCATCGTTGTGACCGAATTGGATAAATACATAATCTCCTTTCTTCAATCTCGCCATCACAGTTTCCCACCAACCTTCGGCTATAAAGCTTTTAGTACTACGCCCATCTTTGGCATAATTTTCCACTTTTATTTCACCCGATAACACATCAGTAAGCATCTGTCCCCAGCCACGTTCTAAATTTCCATTTTTCAAGCTTTTGTCTGCCATCGTTGAATCGCCTATCATAAATATGGTGACAGGTTGTACTTTATCGTTGAACGAAGAAAGAAAGACTAATAATGTCAATACTATAATGTACTTTAGCTGTTTCATAATATTTGCAATTCATCAATATTTCCAGCCGGAGCCGGCACGACAACTCTGTCGGGACGGAAGTAATTGCCTTCCGTTTCCAACCGGACAACATTTTCTTTTCCTTTCCGCAGAGGGACCGATATACTGAAATAATCGTACCGATTGCCTTCCCCAGTAGGTTGCAGCTTTATCTTATAAGATTTTCCGTTTACCGTCAACACATGGGATGCCGGTCGTTTGTCCTCAAGAGAATAGCGGATGCGTAACGTATGTTCCCCATCCTCTTTGGCTTCCAATTGCTTCCAGATGATATAAGCACCTTCGTGAGACGGCAGCTTCGCATATCCGTTTCCGGCAAAACCGATGTTCTTGATATCATATTCCGCGGTAACATCAGAACTAAACGATGCAAATTCAGCCTGAACAGTCTGATAGGGTCTTAGCATCGGGGCAGAATTACATATCAGAAGTACTGTACTGCCAGCTTCCATAGAAATTGAAGAATTCTTGTCTGGAGCACTGTCAAACAACTGTTGTCTTCCCAGACTAATATCTCCTTGTTTAACCCATTGGTTCTTCTTGTCAAAATAACCGTATGACGCGTTTTTCACTTGTATGGATTTAGGTAAAGTGAAACGTCCTCCACCGGTACTCATCAATACCACTTCTGTGTCACTCCTCTGTATGCTGATGCCCTGCGAAGTGGGATAAGCCGGCACATACGTAATACCACTGTTGGAAGTACTTGCGGCAGAATTGACACCTTCCCAATTATGCACGAACAGTCCATAGCCGTGTGCTTTGGTTGCGAGGTCTGCAGGATCGCTTAACAGTACTTTGTTCATTCGACGTATGTCATCCAAGTGCTTTACTAAGGGAACAATCTTATCTCCGTCTTTCCCATACAGAGCCTCTACACTGTAATAATCAAAAGCAGCATTGCCCGACAAAGCAGCCAAATGCATCTGTGCCGACACCGGTATGCCCGAATTGGTCTCCATAATCATGCGGAAATTCTTTTCGACATACGGCAGGTTGTTGCGCATGCTGGCTATGAAGGAGGCATCGGATGGGAAATGATGCCGATACGTGTCGATGCCCACGAAATCAAGGTTCGTCTGTTCCGGAGAACGACGATGAGCCTCGTTTTCGTAAATACGTCCGTTTACGTTCCAAAACACACAATTGGCACGTGTCCATACCACATAGTCCGATTGCTTCACTGCACCGGCTACACTGTTCAAGTAAGAAATGGCTAAAGAATTAGGGAATGCCATCCTTTGCCCTACAAACTCATTGTTGATTTGTACACCGATTATCGGATGCTGTTCGCCATTGGCCATGTCCCAAACAGCAATGTGTTCCATTACTTTTCCCAGCACATAAGTTTCCCGTTCGCGCAATCGGTCATCAGCAATGTCGAGCGTATAGTCGGACATATCACGCCGGATGGTAAATTCACTGGTTGTCTCTTTGGAAGATGGAGAGGGAGAACAGAGTACATAATCGGGTGTACGAAGATGGACTGCATTCTTGCCGGGACGTCCCAACCATTGCACATGCCCTCCACTGTTGGCACCAAACCAAAGCATCTCCATCTTCAAGCCATGTTTTTTGACTAACTCCAGATAACTGTCCAATACCGTCCAGTCGAATTTTCCCTTTTCCGGCTCCACCTCATACCAATGAACCGGAACAGAAACCGTATTAAAGCCATCTGCCGCAATCTGTGCCATGAGTTTATCACATAGCTCCATATCCCATCCTTCCGAGTATCTTAAAAGATCCAACCTCACTTGGATATTAGTCATGTAAAAAGGCATTCCATTTACGCGGAGTACATACTTCTGAGCCTCTTCGAGGCTTGTGTCCACCCTCGAAACCAATTGTTGTCTTTTCTCTGCCGGAGCGCTTTCTTTAGCACTCGCCGTTGTCGACCAAGCCAGGCAACACCCCAATAATAAGGATATACATCTATTTTTCTTCATTGCTCTTATATTCATTCTTATTATCGACTACTCTTTATTATAATCCTGTTGACCGACAGTGGTTTCAATTTTACATTCTTTCCTTTCATCGCTTGTTCTTCATACTGCAAATCAGAACGGTCAAGATATGTACGTGACAGTCGGTCGGAAGCATATAATGTTTCTATCCGGATAGGTTTGCAGTTGGAAGGCAGAACTTGTTGCAATTCTATCGGCTCATCCGCTTTATTGATGAAATAAAGGTTTATACCTTCTTCTGTTTCACATGCCGCCACTTTATACAAATCCGTCTGCGACTCCCGGTTTACAATCAGAGGGAAATCCACATTCGGGTCATTATACACATCAATCCCGGTTTTAGTTTGTTCGTTTCCATTCGTTGTGTTGAGCAAACGGGACTTTAGCGGATATTTGTCATCACGGCAGGCAAAAAACTTGAACACCTCTCCCATAGGAGAAAGCCATGCCCCTTCCTTGGAGGCCTCGATGACATTCTGCCCCCATGTATTAACACAATTATTAAAGTTGGCAAGATAATAGTCGCCACCATACGAAAGAAAATCCAGCAACCGGGCAGCACCGTTCAGCGCATAGAACCAGTGGATTTGCCGGAAAGACAAGACTTTCCTGTAATCATCCTGCATTTGCGGTTTCCAACCGAAGCGTTGAGGTATGTCCGGGTCGGCGAATGGTTCCGGCGAATTGCCGCTTGCCAGCCACTCCGTATTGGTGAGCTTGATATGCCTATTGTGTTCCTTGTTATATTTCCGGATAATCTGCAACATGCGACTGACGAATTTTGGAGAGCCATCGCGATGTATGATATAATCAACGTACTTACCAGCTACCTGAAGCATCTGCGGCAGGTATTCCACTTCGTTCGGAAACGAGTATGCCATCATCATCAACTGTATGTCGGGATCTACCGCTTTCATGGCTTTCCCGAATTCCACCACTTTTTCAGCATATTGCAGTGCTGTCCATTTGCGTCCGGCTTCATTATCCATTTCGAACAGCTTCACCTTACGCTTTCTGGTTACACCGTTCTCTCTGCGGAAACGTCCCATAGGCGTATTGTCGTCACCGTTCAGGTATTCCACAAATTCTGCCATTTTGTAAGGAGTGCTTGTCATCATATTAATGCAGACTTGAGGCTCACAATCTATCTCGTCACACAGTTGCAGAAGTTCATCTATGGAAGCATCGTTATCATCCAATCCACCCCAATAATAGCTGTACGAAGTAGGACGGCTATCACGTGGCCCCACGTAATTGCGCCAATTATAGAAACTTGCATAGCAACCGCCCGGAAAGCGGATTACCGGCACTTTTATTTCTTTCAGACGTTCCACCACATCCTTTCTCCAACCACATATATTGTCTTCCGGCATCAAGGAGCAACAAGATAAAGCCACATTACCTTTCCATGAATACGAAAGTTCAATGATAGTGCGCCCCGTAAACTGCAAATCGGGAATAATGCAACGGTGGTATTCCTCATATCCTTTCAAACCGAATTGCTTATTGAACAATATCCGTTCGGGATTTGCCTCTTCACGTATTGTCAATTCCAAAGGTAAGGTCACTCCTTCCTGCTTATTCACTTGTTTAAAACCGGGCAGCGAAGTACTGACTTTAGGCAATCCTGTACGGACACCACCCAACAGATAGAACCGATATGTTCTGCCGGCCTGCAAAAAGACACCCTTCTGAGTAATTCCGGCTTTTTGGTCATTATTCTTGGTCAGTTGCAATGCATCGGTACCTTTGAAGGATTCCGTACCGCGTGTACGCGACATGGTGATGAGTGACTTGTCCGTTACTTCCCAATCATTCTCTTCGTAACCACTATGCCAGAACGGAGCACTCGGGTTATACATCGACTCGGGAAACATCCACCATTGGACGGTACTCCTCACTTCGCCCATACGGGGATAGCTGCCTGGAAGTGCGAAACTTCGGTTATAAATCATCTCCGACCACATGCCACTAATCTGGCGTCCGAATCCTGCCTCTATGAAATTGCCGAAGATGTAAGGACTGACGGGCGTCTCGGCAATTCTTTGCTTCGAGATTTCCACTTTCACCTTGTCTATGGCTTCTGCCATTTGCAGTGATAGCAGCACCAATGCAGTAACACATATTATTTTTTTCATTTCGTGTATATGAATCATTTATCAGTATTGAATTCCATTTAAACGATAAGAATACATCGTATCGCTTATTTTGCGTGCCGCCTCTATCATTTCCGGATAAGGGCGGTCACAAATGTCCACAAAGCCTATCTGGTAATTTTCGCCATCGCTCCGAGCCGTATAGGGCTGATCCAAATATTGGAACCAATGCGCACCTACCACACAATCACTCTCCAATGCCTGGCTGACAAAATGTTCGAACAGCCTTGCGCGTTGTCTTTGGTTGGAAGCGGCACGCAATCCGGTATGGGGAAGCCCACGGTCTAATGCACCAAAATGGAACTCACCGATAATCAGCGGACGATCCAACCCTTCAGTTTCCTTGAAAGTAGAGACATTGTAATCATAGTGGTTAATACTGATTACATCGCAATACTTGGCGGCAGCCTCGAAAGCTATACGATTAAAGTTCACACTGTTACTGCGGCATCCCAAATAGAGTTTTTTCGGGGCAAGTTCATTCAATACTTCCCGTACTGCACGAAAATAGTCGTGAATGGCTTTCTCTTGATTTCTCTTGGGCCAGGCATATTCGTTATCGATAAAATACCCGATGCACCAAGGGTCATTGGCCGATTTCTCGATATGATATTTATCCGTCAGCACTTTTCTGAAAGAAGCCTTAAACGCTTCTGCATCGAAATCATCAGGCAAACGGTGGGGCAGCCCCGAACGTATCTCAATGGTGTAAGGAGCACGCGCTTCTCTATAAAAGTGTGTGTTTGAGTTGGCCGCTATGGTATTGATACCCCAACTGCGCAGTCGGCGGTACACTTGCTCTGTGGTTTTTCTGAACAAGTCTTTCTCCTCTTGATACTTTATTTTCAAGTTATTGCGGTAGAAATCATTGGGAACTTCCGAGAAATAATTCTCCCTTCCCTTGATGCGTGTATGTTGGGAGACTGTCACGATATTCAGTCCTTGCGACCAAAACAGTTTTCCTTCCGGATCTACAAACCACCATTTTCCTTTATACTTCTCCACACGGAAGTGCCCCGTTGCAGCGAGTGTAGGTCCTTGCGCCCAACCGCCATATTTGTTCCATTCGGCAGGTGATGGATGCGCAGCAAGTTCACACTCTTCCGCCTCGCGCTGCTTGTGCATGTCTTCCACTGAATGAGTCTTTCCTGGCCAGTCGCTGTGTTTATATTGTCCAAAGGCATCTATGAAAGGGAAGAAACCGGCCACCATGTCTTGTGTCCCATTCCATTTATACCGTCCCAACGCTCTGACATTACTGACTGTCACAGGAGTATCCTGACCATCATTCTGCTTGAAAATACTGATGTGGCTGATGTCAGACAGATTCAGATTTCGAGAACGACGTATAAATCCTCCCGGTATGCCATACATGCCATCGAAATTGTCTTTCAGCACTTGAGCACGGTTCTCCAACGGGCGGCTGAGGTAGAGGAGCATCGTATCCGTCTCGCCCGGCTCCAGCACCAACATGCCGCGGTAGTAAAACAAAGCGCCGTTCGCCATGGTCAGCGTTGTATCCTTGTCCGCATAACATTGGGCTTCGATGGCAACCCGCCTGTTTCCTTCGTTTTTTATGTCCAAAGCTATCGTGACAAACTTGTTCAGATCCACATCCTTGTCGATAGGGAAAGTTACGAAAGGAGTTTGAACCTTGTGCCCCAGATTGATTGTACAAAAGCCCGTTCCTACCTGCTTTATCTCCGCATCTCGGTACTGACGCAACGGTTTGTTCTTGAAATCGACAAGTGGTTTCGTATATGCCATATCGGCATCTTGATGAATACTGTCAAGAACGATAGACGTACCTGAAAGAAGCTGCCCTTGCGCCGGAAGATACAAGGCGCAAGAGAGCATGAATATCGAAATCAATTTTTTTCTCATATATTCTTATTTAGAGTTTTAAACTATTATTTTTTTCTTACGGTTATTACAGTATAGGAATATTTAGGCAGTTGAGCCTTTATCTTATTCCCGGATGCCTTTACCTTGATAGGTTTGAATACTACATTGTTCTGATTATCGTATGTATTGTAGTCTGTCAGTTCGCACCCGCCTATCACTTGCGCATCCGCTACCGACTTCAATTTGAAATTCTCCAGATTAATAAGCACAGGTTGTGCCCGGTTGCTCATATTGGCAACATATACCGTCATTTCCGTTTTCTTCTCATTCATTTTGGCAGTAATATCAAGCAGGCTGTCGCAAGAACTTGTCGTTTCCACCACTATCGGTTTCCAAGTCTGCATCATCATCTTGTCGATACATGCCGAAGGCTGATACCACATAGCATCCGGAGTGTAATGAATGCGCCCCTGGTTCCACATGTAATGAAGCCCGAACGGCTGGAATGTATTGGCAGTGCCCAGCATACGGAAGCAGGTGCCATATCGCTGCAATGTATTCCAGTTATGCGCATGAGCTAAACCACGATCCCAGTCACAACGCCAGCCATTCTCTTCCATCGGATGCAGATTCAGGTGAAAACCGGAAAAGTCTTCCGCAAGATTACGCTGAATGGTAATCCCCATCTCATTCTCAAATCCTCTTTTATCATCGGCAAATTCACGCGAACCGCTATAATGGGGATCCCAGCAAAGCTTGTCGCCTTGTCCCTTTTTTATGAACCAGTCAGCCAAATCGGATACAAGCCGATACTCTTTGCTTCCTTTGGGATAACCGCTTCTCGGAATGTTAACCGAAAGCATAATAGACATATCGGGATCTACGCTCCACGCCGCTTCTGCAAATTTCTCAACATCCTTCACATAACCCAATGTCATGTTCCGTTCATTATCCACCTGTATATATTTCAGATTATAAGGTTTTGCGTGCCCATCACTTACGCGCCGGGCTCCCCAAACAGTAGAGGCAGCACCGTTCACATACTCTACAAAGTCACGGACATCTTCTGCCGTTTCATCCTTACTCATACCGATAATGCATTCCGCACCGATAACTTCGGCCAATTGCAACATTTCCATGAAACCGAAACTATGTGTGGCATACATATTAAAGCCAGTACGCAATGAAACACGTCTTTCATCCACCGGCCCCAGCATCTTTTTCCAACGGTACAAGTAAGTGTCTGCACCTGTAGAAACCATGGAACCGTTGTAACGAATGGCTTTTATTTCCAGATCTTTCAGCGCATCGACAAACTCCTTGCGCAACGGGTATCCGTTTACCCGGCCCCATTCTCCCGGTTGTAAGAAAGCAAATCCCAATTCCACCTTTCCCTTGTTTTTCAATGTGATGCCAAAAGCCCCATCATTCACCGAAGCCGTAGGAACCAGCTCGAATTCAACCTTCTCGTATTCACCGTTCCCCTTCAATGTGCAGCTCCTTTCCGCAAGAATATTGCCGCTACTATCTCTCAAAGACAGATATATCTCAGCAGGCGCATCCGACTTTACTCTTAAAACTCCCTCATAGTTTTTTCCCTTGACAAACCGTATGCCCGACTTATACAAACCACGGTTCAAAAGTCCAACCTCACCCGTTCCCGCTTCAAAGTCAATGGTCTGCGTCTGTCTGCCGATATAAGCATTGCCGTCACGAAGCAGCTCATACCTATAAGCAGGATTGCCCTGTACCCATTTCTCCCAAAATTTGGAAATCTGCTCTTTTCCGTTAATCCGTTCCAGCATCGTTTCCTGAATATGTCCGGGCAAGGAGTCGAATATAAGAAAACGCCCTTTGAACTCCCAACCCGACAGGATTTCGGGTTTCTTGAACGGAGTAGAATTATAAATGTCATGAGTCGTAAAATCATATTTATCATTGGCATTATTCCAACTGATTTTGTGATAGATATCCGATTGGGTAATCAAATGCGGAATTCTCCTATCATCCAATACCAGATATACCTTGGAGTAATCCTTCCTTTCCAAATTCAAAAAATCCACATCCACATTCTCTTCAAAAGTCTCTCCATGCAGCAACTGACTGAACACGCCACCATTCGTCTGGTTATTCAGGTCTTCTATGTTAGTACCATTAAATCGTTCTGTTACACGAGCAATCTGTTTATCGGCATTGACATTCAGTTCGATGGAAGTTTCCTGTGCCAGCCCATTTGCACAGACAAAATAAAGTGACAATAGTGGAAGTAGTTTTCTGGAAAAACTAAATAGTTGTATTATATTCATAGTCTATTCTTAATAAAAGCTTTATTGTTTTACGACTGTCGGTGAAATACGTTTCCAATCATTCATCAGAAAGTATTTCACCGACATAATGCTATCCTATTCTTTTTACTGATTATCCAACTTTATCTTCATCCGCTACAGCTTCTTCCCAAGTTTCCCACATTGTAATATTAGGGTCGTAGCCGTCATAGCCAAAATTCTGACGCAGTTGCCTTCCGGTATTTTTCTTTATGTGCTCATTGGGAACAGGCCAATATAAATTATGTTTGCCTATTTCGTAGTTGAAAACACGTCCATTGGCATTAATAGGTTGCCCTGTATTGTACAATCCGCTATAATGTACAATTCTCTGGTACCAATAGCTTCCTCCATTGGCATCGGTTCCGTCTTGCCGGTCATAGGTATTCACGTCATAGACATTTCCCCATTCATCGGGCTTTCCACTTAATGCAAGACAGTAAGATACACGACTTAACTCCACTTGCCGCAATTCCTCCAGATAAAGTTCATGCGCACGTTCATTCATAATATCACCAATGGTTACGGTTGTATACAGTTGCTCGCAATGTGCCCTTTTTCTTACTGCGTTTACATCATCTGCCGCACCTGTCACATCTCCCATATAGAACTTAGCCTCAGCCCGTAAAAGATAAGTTTCAGCCAAGCGATAGATATACCAATCGGCAATGGAGCCTTTGGTGGCACCTTTAAAATTGTTCTCTGAAAGTTTCTCTTCCGCCATCACATCTTTCAAATATAACTTATATAAAGGGAAATCAAACCAGGAACGAATCGTATCTTGCGAACAATCCGGACGCACCTCTGCATACGTCTTGCCATAATATGTAGACGTGGGGTCATTGTACTTCAAAGAATCCATAGGAAACCAGTTTCCAACAGACGAATTATGACGTAAGTCTCCCTCATCATCAATTCCATTTACTTTCCACATAGTATGTGTAGCAAAATAGGTGGGGCGAATATTAGCGATGCCTCTTCCTATGACCCGAGCATAATCATATTTCTTATTATATCTGGCATCATTACGGGCAATATTCGTTGCACCGGGTTTTCCATCCGGTCCTTTGATTTTAGCATCTGTCCAAAAGGGGCCAAAGGCGCGCATAGTGAGAAATTCATTAAATGACTCACCGGAACCGCGGCTGACAATTCCATAGATAACTTCCTTATTCGTACCTATCAGCTTATTTTCCGGACGATGCAAATCCCAAATGACATTACGAGTAATCTTCCATGTTTCCGGCTCTCCTCCTTCTACAAAAGTACCGAAAGGTTCTTTCATCAATTCATAACCGGATCTATCTATAAGGATATCCGCCTGCTCCTTCGCCTTTTCCCATTGCCCTGTAGCCAAATAGCATTTTATTAATAATTGACGACATGCCCCTTTGTTCACCTGTCCGGTCATCTCCATATCTTTCTGCTCAGGTACCCATTCCACAGCAAATTCCATATCTTTGGTTATCATTTCCAAGATGGCTTTTCTGTCTGTAGAACCATAATTCAGTTTGGGAACCTCAATAACCTTAGTCAGCAAAGGAATGTCCTTGAACTGAAAAACCAAATTCAGATAACGGAATGCACGGTGAAAATAGGCTCTACCGATATAAGCATTCTTAGTAGCTTCTTCAAGTCCCTCTACACCATCAATATAAGTGAGCACTGTATTGGGGAATTTGATACCGGAATAGTAAACGTCACTCCAGAACCAATCTGTCTGATCCCTCATGTTGGTTGGAGTCAATGTTGCATTTATATCACAAAAGGGATTGCTTTCATCCGTCTTCCCATTAGCTGCCAATTCCGAAAGGCGATATTCCATGGCTAAAGCAGGACTTTCTCCGTTTATCCAAATATCCCTGAACTGCTTGTCCGCGGCAGCCATCGTAGATTGTAGGCCGGCCTCCGTAGTAAATGTAGTGGAAGGGTCGTAAAAAGACAAAGGTTTGGGTTCCAAAAAATCAGAGCATCCACAAAGGAACATGGAGCTGCATGTAATGGCTGCTAAACTCAACAGCCTATTTTTCTTATTATATAATTTATTGTTCATGGTCATATTATTTATAAAGTTACATTTATGCCTAATGAGTAAGTACGTGGTGCAAGCCCATTCGTCTCAATATCGTTCAGTTTCCAATGAGCCTTACTCCAAATAGCAGCATTACGAATCGTACCGTAAACCTTCAAGTTAGCAAGTCCCCATTTAGAAACCATAGACTTCGGAAAAGTATATCCGACAGAAATATTTTCAAGACGAATAAACGAACGATCAACAATTCTTGCCGGTGAATTGACTCCTGTAGGACCTTTGGAATTAAGCCGTGCGTATGTATTTGATTGATGCTCCGGAGTCCAGTATTCCTTCTTGGTCTTATTCAATCCATAATCTATTTCTGATGCACCTTCTTGATTCAGATAAGTGGTATCCAGCATTTTAGAACCTAAGCAAGAATAGAGATTAAATGAAAAATCAATATTCTTCAATATGGTAAAACTATTTCTCATAGAAAGAATATAAGGAGAGACCGTTTGCCCTAAAAATTCCTTATCCTTATCGTTGTATACCGGAGTTCGGCTTCCATCCTCATTGATAATGTCATCTTCCGTGTAGTTGTTCGCAACCTTGGGGTCTCCGGGTTGTTGTCCTACTTTCTTAGCTTCCTCTATTTCATCCGGTTGCCAAATCCCGGTGACCCGATAATTCCATATCGCAGAAATAGGCTTTCCTATCCACCATTTGCCATATTCATCCTTTTCTTTGCTTCCTACTATATTTCCACTGGCATCGAGCACATTTTCATATTCTCCGTACAAATGTTTAACCTCATTGTTCATGTAGGCAAAACTAAAGCTGGTATTCCACTCAAAATTTTTTATTGACATATTCTGTGAATTGACAGTCAGCTCCACACCTTTATTCTGGACCTCACCTAAGTTGGTAGCAATAGCCCCAAAGCCGGTAAAAGGAGGAAGCGTTCTGTTCATAATCATGTCTTTTGTCTTTATTACATATCCTTCCAAAGAGCCGGTAATACGGTTATTCAGGAAACCAAAATCCAGACCGACATTGTAAGCCTCACTTTTCTCCCATTTCAAATCAGGATTGGCCATACGGCCTATCTTCAGGTATTCCATTTCTTTCAAATTGCCGGAAGCATCCAAGTAGCCAAACATTTTGGAACCGATATCAAGTGTGGCAAGTGCCAAATAAGGGTCATTGATAGCACGATTTCCATTCAATCCCCATGAAAGCCGCAACTTACCCATGCTCATTACATCCCATTTGAAAAATTTCTCATTAGTAAATGTCCACGCCAAAGCGACAGATGGGAAATTGGCCCAAGGCTCCTTTTCTCCAAAAGCTGAATATCCATCACGGCGGACAGAAGCCGTAATCATATAACGATCATCATACGAATAGAACAGACGAGCCAGCATACCCATAGCTGTACGATAGGTATCGGATGAGGAAAAACTACTTTCCAGTTTTCCAGCGGTATTTACATAATGAAAACCAAGTACGTCTGTAGGCAGGAAATTGCGAGCGGCAATACCTTCTGACCAAGACTGGTGTTTTTCTGCTTCTTGTACCAAAGTCAGTATGACATGGTGTTTTTGAGCAAAGATTTGATCCCATGTAATCGTATTGTTAATAGACCAATCGAATTTCTTTGCCGTATTTCTGTTAGCTCCATGATCCACCGCTTCCCAATCGGGATGTTCTGATGACTGGAACCAACGGTCGTAAAACCACTGAAGGCGTGGAGAGGCATTAAAAGAATAATTGATATTGAATGGTAATTTAATCTTAGCGGTAAAAATAGAGTTCAACACAGTATAGCCTTTCTCTAATTCCTCAAACTGATGGTTGAAATCATAGTTATAACCCATATTATAGGTGTTCTTTTCACCCATAGGATGTACCTCCAGATTTCCCTCCGCATCACGATAATTTGCAAAAGGGCTGTTTGCCAATGTAGAGCCCTCACTCAAAGAAAGGTCTCCGTCACTGCGATCCTGAAAATTGACATTTCCACTGATTTCAAGCCAATCTGTAACATTGGCCGTCAATTTCATGTTAGCTCTTATGGCATGATAGTTCGTTCCTCTCACAACCCCTTCATTATGAAGATACCCTACGGACATATAATAGTTCATCTTCTCTCCTGCACCCGAAATGCTTGCATTGTAATCTTGATTGATACCAGTTTGGTAGGCACTGTTATACCAGTCGTATGTTCTTCCTGCCAGAAAATTATCACGTAAGACTTGGTCTGTTTGAGTTAACAGACGGTCGGCATAAATACCAAGGTCAGATTGCCCGTCAGCATTGACAGAATAGCTACGCCAGTCTTCGATGGAAACTCCGGCTGGCAGTCTGTCCGGACGGTCATAATATCCGGGCTTGATTGTTCCCGTTTGATAAGCTTCATATTTTCCGGTTTCAGGATTCATACCATAAGTGGCAGTCTTATACCAATCCTCTCGGAATTTCATATATCCATCGGCATCATATACCTCTTTATAATTTGCCTTGGTAACAAAGCCAACCTTTGCACTGAAGTTTATGACGGGTTTTCCAATCTTACCCTTCTTACTCGTAATGATGACTACGCCATTGGCTGCACGTGCTCCATAAACGGCTGCGGCAGAAGCGTCCTTCAAGACATCTATCTGACCTATATCTTCGGGATTGATTTCAGACAACTCGCCATAAAACGGCATATTGTCGAGGATTATCAATGGAGCTCCGTCCGTAAGACTGGATAAAGAACGGTCTCCCCTGATTTCGAGTGAGCCACCGCCTTTGGCAGATGTGTCAAGCCCCACCTTTAAGCCTGGTGCACCACGCAATATATCTTGTACAGTCTTTGGGGCTTCATTTTCCATTGCTGTAGGACGTATCTGCACAACAGAACCGGTCACATCTTTTTTCCGCATTGTACCATATCCTACCACTACCACCTCATCAAGCATCTCACTATCTTCCTTCAATGTGATGTTCAGAACTTTGCCGGCCACAGCTTTCACTTCTTCGGCCTTATAGCCTATATAGTGAACCGTTAGTGTAGCTCCAGGTTTCACCGTTAGTGAGAAGCGTCCGTCCATATCAGTTATGGTACCGTTTCCTTTGTTTCCTTTCTCTACAACATTAGCACCGATAATAGGCCCCATGGCATCACTCACTACACCCTTTACAGTAATACTTTGCCGTACGGCCTGTACAGCACTTTTGGCACTCTCCTCTGCCCACATTGTCGATGGGTAAGCTGCCACAATACCTGTGCAGAGCAATAAGGCGACCGTCGCCTTACGAGGAAATCTTAATGAATCTGATTTCATTGTCTTTTTTTGTTTGGATTAGACATTTAGGTAAATACTATTTAATTTTTAAATTCAAATGATTTTTCTATCTTCAGACTAAAAACACAGCCAATCCGGGCTAACGGTTAGTCTGACTCCGGACTAACGATTAGTCTAACCGCGACTAATGTCTCGTCTGATAAATCATCGAGAAAAGGTTCAGAACACGGATTATGCAAATAATGTAAATGAATCGACCTTGAAACCCCTAACCTTGTTGTTTTAAGGGAACACCTGTCTACATGATTCACTTAATCCGTATCCTTTCCTTTTCATCGATGAAGAAAAATAAAGTTATCCTGAAATTTTCTTACCTCAAAGGGTCTTCTTTATCACCGTCACCGCCACCTTCTCCGTCCGGTCCTTCGGTAGAGCCTCCATCATCCGGCAGGCCGCCTACATATATATTATGTGATGTGTTGCGTGGTGTTTTTAACAAATCTGTGCTGCTGCCTTTGTATTGGGTAGTGACCGTGATAGTGTATTCACCGTCTTCCAACGAGGCGGGTAGCAAAATAATGAGACGAGAAGGCTCATTAAGCACAATCATGTCTTTATCTATCTTAGTGACGCTTCCTGTTGCCACAGAAGTCAGCGTAACGCCTACCGACGGGTCGGTACCCACCACGGTAAGGTTCTTGCCGAAAAGGGTGAAGTTGCGTCCCGCAGTAGCACTGAAATCCACGGCACGGGTAGCAGCGTCTTGCCCGCTTCCGATGTAGAACTTAACCGGACGTTCTCCCAATACATCTACGCGTGTATCCTTAATCGCTTCACGCAGCACTTTTCCCTGTGTCAGTGATACGTAAATGCTGTTGACCATGGGATCCCATGCATTTTGTCTTGCTACTCCGCGAAATTGTGCCACTCCGCGAAACAGTCCGGTATTTACACTCTCACCATTCATCAACGCCTCGGATATCACCTCTTCCATCAGTTCTATGCCTAATGCCATGGTTTCCCGGCGTACACCGGGATTCTTTGCCACCATACGGTCAAGAATTATATCCTTACCGATGCTACGGGTGGTCTCCAAGGAAAAAATCTTATCAGTTTTGTCATCGGTGGTAACCGTATTGTCTACCAACCATGCTTTTAATACATTTTTCGCCATACGTTTTCATAATATTAACGAGGTTATGTGTCTTATTGACGTGGCAAAGATATTGAAGAAGCCATAAAGGGTGTATGGGTAAATATTCCTTAAAAAGACGTTTTTCTTCCTAAATGTAAGAATGGAAGAAAAAGGATGGAAATCTTTCACTGTAGTGAAAGATTTCCATCCTTTCTTTCGGTTACTTCAGATAATTGCCTGTCTATTCAAGAGTTATATATTCCAATACAATCCTTTTTGTCTTATCCCGACCATTGTCGGCAGGTAATACGACACATTTCACGGTTTCAATATCCTTAATGCTAAAGGATTGTTTACACTTGCCGTCTAACGGAGCTACAGATACGAAACCTTTCTCACCCGGTCCTGTCACACACACCCGTTTCAAGCTGTCTATGGGAATAGACCAGTTCCAACGTTTATCGGACAAAGAAATCTGTGTGCCATACTCCAATCCGTTCTCCAATTGTAGAATAACCCACATCTTGACTTCCTGCCCGGACAGAGACTTCGCACGCAAGTGCAGGTGTTTCTTTTCTTCAAGGTCATTGCAGCGGCCAATAATCTTATCACGTAGATAATGGCTGGCATATATCAGATTGTTAACACCCAACTCAATACCCGATTTGCCCGGAATGAGAGACGGATGAAAGATGTAACGGTAGTGCCTGTGAGAGCGGCGAATGCTGTTTTTATCATTCTCAGCATCGAATAAGGCAATGGGGGCAGCTTTCTCTACAATTCTCATCTCATACATAGGAGTAGTGAGGAAATCAGCATATTGTCTGTTTTCACTTTGGGGATAGATTATCTTCTTTCTATCTTGTGTCACCGCTATCCGATAGCACAACATGTTTTCCTTATCTATCAATTCTTGGGGGATAACAGCCTTATAGCCATACCGTGAAGTACGTTCGAAACTTATGGGAGGAAGCTGTCGCGGTGCATACGTAGATAGATAAAGTTCCACACGTTCGGGCATTTCACCGGAGATGACCTCGGCATAGATGGTATAGCTGCCTCCGCTGGTTATTTCCTCAACCGGTTCGTATTTCAGATAAGTATTCTTTGTCGCTTTTGGCGCCACGAATTCATTCAACGTAATGTCTTTCCACTTGTCTTCAGGTTTCCATTTGGATGCCTTGCCTTTTCTCACCAGCAGATAAGTGCCCGGATAAACTGTTATTTGTCCGTCGTGAGCATTGCACTCCACTGTGTTACCAATATTTATGCCCGTCATCGTGAACTCATTCCCCAGATCGGGCAAACTGATGACCATGGGATAATGCTCCCATACGATGGCCGAAGCCTCCTTTCCCAGTTGAGGTCTGCCGAACGGATTACCCAGAATAGTGGCATCGGGCATTATCTCCAACCGCCATACACCCGGTTCCAGTTTGTCGAGGAAATACGCTCCGCGTCCTTCGTATTTCACTACGGACGAAGAACCATATCCGGCAATTTCTTCCAGCTTGTCCGGAGCAGGAGGCAGACTGCCTGTGGTATTGGTGTACATAAATTTCTTCACATCCACCATTTCTGCAAGATTTTGTGGATGGTTCACATGGAAGACATCGAACAGCGTATCGGCAGGGTAATAGTCGAAGTGCGTTTCGCGCGGAACCTTGCGAAATACCTCACCGGCAATCTTCAGCCCGAGCGCACGTTGCGGGGTGTAAGCCAAATTCATGAAATGGGTACGGTATTCGGTGTTGTAAGCAGCAATGCCCAATGGGTCGTAGGAAAACATGGAGGCAAACTGGAAACCGGCTTCGCGCATGGAACGTGCCATCATGGGATAAGGATAGGCATAGCAGTTGTCCGCCGCATCTATCTCATAAGACAACAGCGCCTTATGTCTCTCCTTGGAGGCATCGGTCAGAGAGTCTTTCGGCCATTGGTCCACATGCGTGAGCAGATTTCCCTTGAATTCAAAAGCCGCATTGTGACTCACTGAATACCATTGCATGGTAGTACCTTGAATATCGGCATTCAAGAATCCTTTTATCAGATTGGGTGCAATGGACACACAATAGAACAATGGCTTGGTACAGCCCGAATTGCGTACAGCTTCCACCAAACCATTAATGTAAGGCACTACCGTCTCATTGGTAAATCCTTGATGTTCGGGTTCATTGTACAACTCGAAACCCACAATATCCGGCTCATCTTTATAGGCCACACCGGTGAAACGGTTCACGTGGTTCATAAACTGATGAAGGTACTTCTTAGTGGCAGTTATGCCTTCCGGAGTGTATGAGCCTCTTTTGCCGAACTTCTGGCCGAGTCCGTAAGGGATTTCATTGGTTTCGTAGTAGTTCAGCGGCGTAATAAGTAGCTTAAATCCTCTATCCTTCATCTTCTTGATGGTATAGTCCAGCAGATACAGATGGTGGTTCTCCACCAAATTGCCCAATGTATCTGTGATTTCGGCATCCCAAATATGCACCCGATAGGCTTTCAATCCCAAACGGGTGAGATGATATACATCTTCGTCCACGCCTTTCTCGTGAGATAATCCCAAGGTCGTGAAATTTTCGTATGCCGTGGAGAAAGGCAAGGCGTAATGTACGCCAAACTCGGTCACTTCCTTATTGCCTTTCGTCCACCTCAGCACACCTTTTTTATCGACATACGTACTTGATTTTTGAGCGTAGGCACTCCCCATGCAAAGGAGTAGTGCCCACAATAGACAAAAAAACTTTCTCATTTCTTTTTTTATTTAACTGTATCAACACTTATTTCATTCTTTTCCTTGCCATCCACTATTATATTAATGTATCTTGCGTTACGACCGATTTTGTACATAGGCCGTTGGTCGGGCTTTTGGGGAGTCACCTTTACATCATAGAATTGTATGTTCCGGGCATGGCGCACATAAAAGCCATAGGACGGCAATCCGTTTCTTCGGAAATCCTGTGCATCAGGATAACCGCCCTCTTGTTCCGGAACTGTTGTTTCCGCCATTTGGTCGGTACCTCCGCCCACCATTTCAATATCCATATTACGAATAACCACATTCTCTACCGGATGCCCCTTAATGCCCGATATTAACGAACCTTGACGGCGATTGTCCGTACCCTTTACGTTACGGATTACTACATCTTTCAAGAAACCGGGGCGTTCCATTTTTTCGTTCAAACGGCGACCACGGTTGCCGATACGGAGAAAAATGGGGCAACGGCTACGGCTAATCTCGACATTCTCAATCAAAAGATTCTCGATATTACCTCCGTCCACTGTGGCCAGCGTGATGCCGGTACTGCAATCATCGCGGTTGCGGAAAGAGTGGGAAGCATCGGGCAGACCACCCAAAACCAGGTTACGGGCAATGATGTTGCGGTAATCGCCTTGTGTATCGGTGCCCAGTTTGAAAGCATTGCATGTGGAATAGAATGTAGAGTTCTCTATCAGAATATTCTCACAAGGCTTGGCACTGGCACTCTTCAGGCACATGGCATCATCGTGCGAACTGAAAAAACAGTTCCTTACAATGACGTTGCGGCAACCGTCGGGGTCAAGTGCATCATTATTATGGTTGGCATGATTGAACACCGTGATGCCATCGAATATCAAGTCCCGGCAATAGATGTAGCTCTGCATCCAAGCAGCCGAGTTACGCAAAGTGACATCCTTCAGGACTACATTGCTGCACTCTATCATGCGGATGCCGAAAGGACGACCTTCCAACGGGCCGATGGTCTCCGGACCGGGAAAGTTCTTCGTCTCGCCCCGAAAATAGATTTCTCCTTCTCCACAGATGCCCACGCGTTCCGCCTTTTCCGCATAAATGAGTGAAATGCGATATTTGTGTATCACATTCATCACACTCTGAAAACTCTCCACCTTGTCCGGATAATCCTTCAAGGCCGTACTGCCTAACAACCGGGTGCCTTTGGCTATCTCCAACATAACGCCGGATTTCAGTTCGATGGTACCGGTTACATAATCACCATCTGAGACTAAAACCGTTCCGCCACCGGCTTTAGTACAAGCGTCTATCGCTTTCTGGATAGATTGTGTATTCAGTGTCTTACCGTCGCCCATGGCACCGTATTCTGTCACATCGAACACGGCAGATGGAACTTTCCAAGGTCTCAAATTATGTGTCAATGAATCAGCAAGTGAAGTGAGTTTACTTTCCAAGTTTACTTCCAACATCGATTGGGCATATCCTTGCGCAAAACAACAACCACTTATTCCAACAAAAATGAAAATGATAAGTCTTTTAATCATATTGGTTCTTTATTAATTTATGGATGAATAGTTATCACCTTTCTTTAAAGGCATTAGCAGAAGTTTGTTCTTGTCATTGTCTCATAATATTAAATTACTATTAGAATTGTTACACAAAACTATAGAATATGTCCTAATAAAAGGGTAAGAAAAACAATCTTCCATAAATGGTATTCCACCTGATTATATCTTCTCTAAAACATTGTATATATGCAATGAATGGAAATCTTGCATTTTGCGATGGTTTCTTTTCTTTTTGGTTGGCAGTATGGCATATTTAGTGATAAAAGACCTATTTTTGTACACAGAAAAAATAGACAAGCCATGAAAAAGCTCTTTATGCTCCTCATTTTATATATGTGTATGCTTCCACAAGTAGCAGGACAGAACACATATTCCTTCAAGTATATCAACGCACAGGAGGGTATGTCCAACGACTTCATTCTGGACATGGCAATAGATGGACAAAGCTTCGTATGGAGTGCCACAGAATCGGGTTTGAACAAATGGACCGGAAATGAAAACATCGTTTACAAAGAAAATAATTCCCCAATAGTGAGCAACGAGCTGACTTCGCTCTATTATGATGCTCCGACCAATATGCTATGGATTGGCTCCAGAGAATCCGGAATCAGCCTGTTTGATTGCCACACGCAACAATTCAGAAATTTAACGACCAAAAACGGGTTATCCGCCAATGATGTTTCAGACATCATGCCTGCCGACGAAGAAGGGATATGGATAGTCTATTTAGGAGGGAAGATAGATAGGTATGACAAATCGGCGGACAGCATCACGACAAGATACAATAAAGAAAATATCCCGGACTTGAAAGGCAGGAATCGCTGCTGCTGTGACGACTATAACGGCTCCTTATACATAGGGCATGTCGGCAATGGGATGAGTGTCATCAACTTGAAAGATAAAACAATAAAAAACTACCGCCACGATGCCCGTAATCCTAAGAGCCTGCCCGGTGACAATGTACGTTCCATCTATATAGACCACTTGAAGAACGTATGGGTAGGCACCAATGGCGGATTGGCTTTGTTCAATCCTATAACCGAGGAATTTATCAATTTCCGGCATGACAATACTGATATACACTCACTGGTGGGCGATAATATACACTGGGTCACCGAGATGCAGGATGAAACTTTATGGATAGCATCGGATTTGGGAGGCATCAGTATCCTGGATTTACATAACTTTGAAAAAGCAGACATAAAGGACTTGCAATTCAACAACATAACTCCCGCCAACAGTAATCTTTCATCACCCAATACACGCATCATACTGGAAGATAAATTCCACAATGTATGGATTGGAAACTACAGCACAGGAATCGACTTTCTCAGCCATGTCCAATCCAACTTTCAAGTCATACCCTATTTCAGCGAGGTGAATGATAAAAAGGCAATGAATCATATCTATGGGATAAAAGCGAATGAAGACGGCAGCTTATGGCTGGGAGGAGAGAACCGGTTGTCTCTGTACAAAGACCATAAAATAATAAAGGATTGGGATATATCCAAGTATATGTCACGCGCTTACTCCGTCATTTATATTATAGAAAAAGATAGCGAAGGTAATATTTGGCTGGGAATAAATGATGAAGGTGTGATATGTTATAATCCGCGAACCGACTCTTTCAAACATCTTGATTTGGGAGCAGACAATCTGGATATACATGCTTTCTATGAAGACAAACAAGGCCAAATGTGGATAGGAAGTGAAGAAGGCATATACATTCATCATCAAGGCATCATAAAAAAGGCCGATATTCCGGAATGGAAGGACTGGAACCCCATCGTATATGCCATAACCCAAGATGACCAGCAAAAGACATGGGTGGGTACATTGGGAGCAGGACTTTATGTACTTGACGCAAAAGACAATAAAGTGCTGAAGCATTTCTACGATGGCCGGAAGTTGAATTCAAGCCACATTAACCAGATTTATAAGGACAGAAAAGGCGGATTATGGATTGCAACCTATAATGGATTGGGATATGTGGAAGATACCAACCATCCTGAACAAATAAAAATCTACAATGAACAGCAAGGACTGGCAGACTGCCATATCCGAGCCATTCAGCAAGATAAGCAAGGAAATATCTGGGTGAGTACCTATACCGGCATTGCCTGCTGGAATGCTTATCAACAGACATTCTATAATTACGATTACAACGATGGAGTACCATTGGGAGGATTTGTCGAGAGTTCGTCAGCCATGACTCCTGACGGGACTCTGTTCTTCAGTTCGCCACATGGCGTATGTTACTTCCATCCGCAACTAATGAAAAATGATAAAACAGTTTCACCTATAGAGATTATCTCCTGCGAGAGTTTCAGCAAACAAGCAATAGGAAGGAATTTTGAAATAGCGGTACCTAACGATAAAGGTATCATCCGCCTCCCGTACAATCAAAACACATTCCGCATCACCTTTACCGTAGCAGATTATTCGCAAAACGGGCAAGTGGATTACGCCTACATAATGGACGGACAAGACAAGTCATGGTATTACACAAAGAAAGATAATACCATAACATTCCACAATATAGCACCGGGCAACTATACTTTCAAAGTCAAAGCACGGCTGAAAAACAATGATTGGGACGAAAAAAACATTGCGTCCATGCATATCATTGTCAGTCCACCTCTATGGGCTACATGGTATGCAAAAACGATTTATACTCTGCTGGTATTGTTCATTACATATTTCATTTTCCGCTCATATAAGAAAAGACTCTTGCTGAAGAGTTCACTGGAAATAGAAAAAAACTCGCGGGAGACAGAAAGAAGAAGCCGACAAAAAGAGCAGGAACTAAACAACGAACGCTTCCGTTTTTATACCAACATTGCGCACGAACTGCGTACTCCACTCACACTGATTATCGGCCCGTTAGAGGATTTGAAAGACGACAAGAACCTGACAATGCGGTATCGCACGAAAGTACAGACGATACATCGCAGCGCGGTACAGTTGCTCAATCTCATTAACCAATTAATGGAATTTCGTAAAACGGAAACACAAAACCGTCAGTTGGCGGTGAGCAAAGGCAATTTGGGCAATTTGGTAACGGAAATCGGCTTGAGATACAAAGAATTGAACCGGAACACTCGTGTGGAGTTCCACATCGAAGTAGAACCTTTGAAAAAGGCGGTTTACTTTGATGCGGAGGTGATAACAATCATACTCAACAACCTGCTTTCCAATGCAATGAAATACACTCCGAACGGACAAATCTCGCTTTCCATGCATCCGGTAAAAGTGAATGGAACGGACTATACGGAAATAGTGGTAGCGGATACCGGATACGGGATCGATGCAGAAGCATTACCGCACATTTACGACCGCTACTACCAAGCAAAAGGCAAACATCAGGCTTCAGGCACCGGTATCGGACTGGCTTTGGTGAAATCATTGGTGACTTTGCATCACGGCACATTGGACGTAGAGAGTGCAACAGAGAAAGGAACTACATTCTTCTTCCGTATACCGACGGATGACACTTATCCTGAAGCATTGCATAAGGAAAATAAAGAGATTGAGTTACCAAATATGGAAGAAAAAATGGAGGAAGACGAAGAAACCGATACACGTCCCATTCTGTTGGTTGTGGAAGACAATGCAGACATTAGAGAATACATTGCTCAAGAATTACAAGATAATTACAAGATATTACAAGGTCGCAACGGCAAGGAAGGACTATCATTGGCGCTGAAATATACCCCGAATATTATAGTAAGCGACATAATGATGCCTGAAATGAACGGTATAGAATTATGTAAAAGCGTGAAAGGAAACATGAATACCAGCCATATCCCCATAATATTACTAACAGCCAAAGATTCTATACAAGATAAGGAAGAAGGATATGACAATGGAGCAGATTCTTATTTAACCAAACCTTTTAGTGCAAAATTACTTAAAAGCCGTATCAGAAATCTGCTGGAAACCAGAAAACAACTTGCCAAACAGATAGTAGCGAATGTGCCTATACCCGCGATTGATGCAGAAAATCAAATGAATGTTGCCAGCCATCCGCAATTAAGCAAACTTGATGAAACGTTCCTCTCCAAGTTGACTTCACTTGTGGAGGACAACTTGGACGAAGAGAAGATAGATGTTACTTTTATGACAGATCGCATGAATATGAGTTATTCGAGTTTTTATCGCAAGGTAAAAGCCTTGACCGAACTTTCCCCCAATGAATTTGTCAGAAAAATAAAGCTGAAGAATAGCGTACGACTGATATTAACCGGTGAATACAACATATCAGAAGCTGCCTCAATGACCGGTTTCAATAATATGGCACATTTTCGTGACTGCTTCAAAGAAGAATTTGGTATGTCTCCTTCCGAATACCTTAAACAGCATAGAAGTGGAAGTCAATCGATATAAGTTCCTCTTACATAGGGGTGTGTAGAAACTTTTACAAATGCAAATCACCCTCGCTACAGATGTTTGTAGCGAGGGTGATTTCAATAAAGAAGAGTTTGGGGCACATATCTCCAATCCCATATAAATTATAAAACAGGAATCAGAATCTTCTCTACATTTACATAATAATCATCGCTACCGAAACGGTTCTTCCTCTTATCATACCACACCGGCTGCTCGCCGGTCACCTCGATTTCTATTGTATAAGTATCAAATGGCATTTTTTTACTAATGAAACGAATTGCATTGTCCGGTACTTTACTATAGAAATCCACCAATGAGCGATGCATCAGTTTTCCTTTGTCATTCAATATACGCACCTCTGCATATCCTCCATGCCTATCTGTTTCCCCAACAACAGCTACACAACTCCCGGTAAACGACATCTTCAAACAGTCTCCCTTCCGGTTTGATGACCAATTCTGCATTTTTGCCATTCCTTCCAACTCTACTTTTTCCATCCGGTCAATATCCCATGATGGCCAATACTCAGGAATGGATATTTTTTTGCCTTTCACTTGCAATGGCAACCACACATACGTAGCGGCTGATGCCTGATGCGGATATGACCAACGATCTCCCATATACATAGGAATAGTATCATTGCCTTGCTTCAACGGGAACACAAAAGTGGATTGAGAATTATGTGTCAAGGTTCCTTCAGGGCAAAACAATCCATGCCGTTCCCACGGACCTTCGATAGAAGAAGCTGTAAAATAATAGTTGTCATTTCGCTCCCAACTGGTCAAATTCGAAGTCAACAAATAGTATATTCCATTTTTTTTGAACATTGCCGGTGATTCGCCCATACCCTCTACATGAGCCACTTCCGCTTCAACTGACCGATAATCATTGCTCAATCTATAAATCGGTCCATGATGAATCAGCAGGTATCCTTTACCGTCCGTATCTTGAAATGTACCCATATCCCATCGCTTAATCGGTTTACCGTTAAAAAGTATCGGGCCTTGCAATTCATAGTCCCCATTAATAGTCTTGCAGGTGGCAACTCCAATGTATGGGTCATTGTATTTCATATCATCGGCATGCATCAACATTACAAATTCTCCCGTTTTAGGACATTTCATCACCTTCACCCGCTCGCCTACGCGATTGGGACCTAATATGCCATCCTTTTGCACAGGAAGTACCACCCGTTCGAATTTCCAATTTACAAGGTCTGTAGAAGAGTAACATCCAAAACCGGGAAAAGCATTACTTGTATCTGACTTATATTCACCGAAGAGCCAGTAACGTCCTCCATCTTCCACAATACACGCTCCGTGCGCATTAATTATATTTCCCTGCTCGTCAAACCAAGGTATACCATTATGTATAATTCTATCCGAATGGTCATAAGCCATCAACATTTGTGCAATAGTACACATTAAAAAAAATAAAATTCCTTTTCTCATGATTAATAGATTAATATTGGTTTTAAGATTAATAATAACGTTATTCAATTCACCAACCTTTAAAAGGTATCCAAATGTAAGACGATACTTTTCAAAGCATAGGAGGTAAAATTGCCTTAATAGACATGCTGAACAATCATGATTATTTTACCACACAATTTGATTGAATACCATCGTTAATAAACGGAATACAATAAGCTAAAACCTATTTCTCATAAATCTCATTAAGAAAATTATTTTCTACCCATATTTTAAATATTACGATTTATAGTAAAACATAGTCCTCTAAATCTTACTGTATTTCTGTTCTCTTTTTCCAAGTATAACGATTTCCTCATTTTTATTACCCCGTCATAACTTCCCCTTGCATGGTTCAGGGTGCGAAGCTACGGCCGGGGTCCCTAAAAATCTGCAAGGCCGCTTCGCGCCCTACGGGTTTTGGCGAAAATTTTTCAATCCGTCCAGCGGGGCGGTTGAAAATTTTTCACCAAAAGCCTTGCATATTTTCTCCCCGTCCGTATCTGCCCCCTGAAACGAGCAAGGTGAAGCCACCGACAAGGCATAAAAAAAAAGTCAATGTTATGAAAAAGAGAACAGAAATACAGCAAGATTTGAAACGAG
>ERZ860590.293-NODE-293-length-47970-cov-59.436544_pt1 | contig 47970 bp, 63 predicted proteins | sample MGYA00509975_ERZ860590 | MGnify/ENA primary metagenome ERZ860590 (study PRJEB30046, sample SAMN00715250) | human gut metagenome | study: EMG produced TPA metagenomics assembly of the A metagenome-wide association study of gut microbiota in type 2... | reverse complement strand
TCTGGACTTATGAGACAAAAAAAGACAAGATATTGTTTCTTATTTTTATTTCTATTATTATTTTCTATCTTCTCTGGGTGTAATTTGTTGTGACAAGCTGGACAAACTGCAATAAGATTTTTATATTGTTTTCCTTTGTATGTATAATACTTTGATAGTGCTAAGCTTGGATGTTTCCTTACAAACTGAACATGATGAACAGTATTAGCTTTAGTAATCTTTCCTTTCTTCTTACACTCTTGACATTCATAATGTTGTTCTCTTAGTACTTCTTCCTTTAGATGTCTGAACTCTATAGACTTATAGAACTTCCATAGTTCATTCTTATCTATTAATTCATTAATCCATTGGACTAATTCAATCGTATTCATTCTATTTCAATCCTTCCAACATATCCCTTAGTTTATTATAATATGTATTATTATTTGTAATTCTCATTAAGCTTTCTATCTCCCATGCTCTTGGCGTATTCGGAAGTTTCTTTCTAATACATAAGTCCACTATACTCTTAGCCTTATTAAATGAATGTACATGAGTATGGCCTTTCTCAAATGGTTTATTAGTATTATGTACAATATATCCATCACTAGCTTTGTATATGCTATATTCCTTGCGTTGAAATATCTTTCTACTTCCTGCTTTCTTATTATGCTTTGGTATTTGTTTCATAATATTTTCATACTTCCATAATTTCTTTGGAACTTCATCTCTATCTGCTATAGTTCCTGCATCAATCCATTTCATACCAATCACACCTTTTAACAAAATAAAAAAAGAACACTAAATTATTAGTGCTCTTTGTGGGAGTAATGAATAAAAACAATCATTAGAAGGTTTCCAGAGTTGCACTGGATAATACTCATACCTTCATATTGCACCCAAATCAATGGGCGCATTAAAATGGAATATAAAATCTTAAAAAGTTTAAAATTAAAGATATAGTTTAAATATAATGTAAAACAATAAGTAATTAATAATACTAATTGATATATAGATTTTTTAACACACAATATATATGAATATTTTGATTTTATCACGGTTTACTCCGGAGGTTTTAAAGTGGTCCTCTCACTCCTACTACTATGTTTTAATATATATATTAGCTGCCTCATGGATTTGAACCACGAATATATTTCAATCATGTATAGTCGACAATTTAACACTCAATCCATATATAAACCTATAGCAACATATTGAGGGAAGAGTACCTCTACTCTTATCCCTCGAACAGAAACTTAAATGTTGGAATTTAAGTTCTCATTTCTCCAGCATAGTGTATATGCTCTAATAAATTATAAACTTAGAATACGTTGGAAGAACTTCTGCTAGTTCTTATACTATTATAATATCATGATTTTCAGTAATTTTTTCCGAAGTTTGTCCGTATTTTGTCCTAAAAGTGTCCCTCTAATCAAGTCTATATCTTAATTTGCTAGCTTTGTATATATTTCATCTATAAGCACTCTTGGATACATACTATTTAATGCACTTATTACTGTATCTCTTCTTAATTGGTAATATGTACTTTTACTTATATGCATTTTTTCTAGTATTTCTCTTCTGCTTGCTCTAACTCTTCTACTACAATATAATATTTCAAACAACTCCTTTTGTTGTAATGTAAAATTCTTAATTGCAATATCTATTCTGTTTTTTTCTATCTCTAATTCTTTTTTTCTGTATTGTAAATAATTAATTCTTTCTTCTTTTCTTATTACTTCCTGCTCTACTGTATTTGAAATATTATATGTTTTGCCTGTTTTCTCTGAGTCATAATTTATCCCACTACATCCTACATAATCATTATTTACTTTTGCTATTTCTAAGTCTATTATCTCTATGTCATCTTTTATTTTATTATAGGAAAATAACTTGCCTTCAACTCTTTTGTATAGCTTGTCAAATTCCTCTTTCTTCATACTCCCTCAACTCCTCTTACTTATAATATCCTATGTTTATTCTTTGGATAGTTCTTTGAAGTTTGTATTCTATATGTTCTTTTAGCTTTTCTTTTGAGTTGTAATCCTTATTACTTGATAGATACAATATTTGATTGATTAAGATATTTACATCTGCAATTTCTGAAATTGTATCATCTGATATTTCTCTTCCATTTGCTATATCCTTTGATATTTCCCTTGTCAATTCTCCCAGTTCTTCAATTAGTTTTAACTGTTGATTTCTAATTTTAAATGTATCTGCTATTTCTTTTATAGCTCCATTGATTTCTTCTGTATTCATCTATTCATCCTTTCCTAGTAACTTTTTCACATATTGTATTTCACAACTTTCTTCATCTTCAAAATCTAATTCACAATTCATACAACCCGCTCCATCTAAATCATAAGACTCATTGCAGAATACTTTAAATCTCTTATTTATATCTGCTATTAATTCGCGTTCTCCTTTTGTCTTGCGACGGCAAGTCATTATGCCACCCTCTTTCTACGTATAAGTTTATAGTTTATTAAAATGTACCCATCTTTTTCTAAAAAAGACTGAAAATGCGCTATACCATTATCACCTTTTATTTCGTTATTTGCCGTAATGGTAAATGTTTCGTAATTATTATTTTCTTTTGTTACCACTGTACATAAATAAACATATTTATATCTCATTTTACATTTCATTATTCTACCCCCTCAAATTTCATAGTTATAAATTCTGAATAAGGTAATTTGCTTATTTCATCACATAAAGTATGCCACTCATCTAATTTATGATTTTTTCTAGCATGATACATAGTGTTTAATACTTCATAATTTAATTGAACTGTTCTCTTTTGATTATAAGATGAAGGTAATAATTGTATTAATTGCCACCAGTATCTTTTGTTTTTACTTCTTAGATATTCTTCTCTATATTCATTTAATAGTTTTATAGTTTGTTTTAAATGGCTTTTAGCAAATGGCATTAAATGTTCATAACTAAAGTCATCTAGTGTAAATTCTTTTGCATGTATCTTATGCATTGTAGAGCAACTATTCGCTACTGTACCAACTTTATAAGTATCATATTCTTTGAACCAATATAGTGGTGCAGTTATATCCATTGTTACATTAATCATTCTCATCCATTTTCTATGGTCTTTTCCTGCTATACATAATCCTTTAAGCATTTTGTAATCATTTGGTCCTATTATATATGTTAGTTTGGAATATCCTCCTGCTAAATTTATGAACCCAACTGCGCTATCAATTCTGTCCCAACTATTCATAGGATTTCTTGCTCCTCTTATTGCACTTTCCCATCCATATACTTCTACATTCTCAACTTTTAACATATTATTCATCCTCCCCTGTTCCTAATATATCTATGCCTGTTAACTGTCTACAGTAATTTCTTAACTTGTCCAATTGTCCAGCGACTCTACTGTGTTTAGTTTTTAACTGGTTCAATTCCTTTTCCAACATTGCATTTTCATTTATAAGTAATCTATTTTGTTTTTCTAAATAAGTATTTGCTAGGCTTAGTTCTCTATTAGCATCTAATAAGTTTTCTATTGAGTCCTCTTTAACTTCTATATCTTCCTTTAACTTACTATTTCTGTTCTTTAAAAAATCAATCATTTTGTGCAAATGTTCATTTATGCCTTGTGCTCTCTCTAATTCTCTTGTAAGGTCATTTATATATTTTCTATTTAATAGCATCTAAATTTCCCCCTTATATTTTTCTTATATGGTTTTTCTTTAGTATTGCACATCTCCCATTTGCTCCTACTCCATCACAATTATGTCCCATGATATCTCTATCAAATTCCACTCCTATAAAAGTAGTACCTAACATATCTTTGAATTTTATAATTGTACCTGTGTCCCCAACTTGGATATGTTCATTATATAAATTTTTAACTGTTATTACTTCTACTCTATCCCCTATATTCAATTCTAAGGCCTCCTATTTATATTCCTTAATAATTAGTTCATCTATCACTTGTGACAGTCTTAAAATGTCATCTGTCAATCCTAGTTGGCAATATAAACTGCTAAGTATTTCTTTTAAAACATTTAACAATTCTATATTGTCCATAGCATTATCACCCTTCTATTAATTCATTTTTTATTTTTTGCATTGCCTTCTTTTCATATCTAGATATTTGTGTTCTATGTATTCCCATTATATCTGCCGTTTCCTGTTGTGTGTGTTCACTATTCCCATTCAATCCATATCTTAATTCCATTGTCCTATATTCTCTTTCACTCAATAATTTCTTCATAGTTTTATTTATTTTTTCTATTTCTATATTCAGTGCAACTTCTTCAAATATATTTATATTCTTATCGTATATCATATCTACTATTGTGACAGGATTATCTTTTTTTACATCAACTTCTGTATATATACTACACTCTACATATTTGCTTCTTTTTTCATAATTTCGAATCCTGAAATACATTCTTATTTCGTTACTCACACAAGAATACATATATGTACTCCATGCAATTTTTTTATCTAAACTATAACTGTCAACTGCTTTTATCAATCCAATCATTCCTATTTGTAGCAAATCATCCTTATCATTTTCAGTGTATTTATCAACTATTTTGTATACTAATTTTGTGTTATGTAATATAATTTTATCTCTTATTTCTTTTGATTTAGTTTTGCTATATTCTGTTAATAAGTTGTTCATTTCATCTTTATTCAAATTTTTATAATGAAATAATCTCACATTCACAGAATCACTTCCTTTTCATTTGACTATCATTAGTAAATAAGAATAGGGAACTATACTGGTATTGCATAATCCCCTATTTAGTTGTTATTCGTCATACTCAAATATATATGTTCCTGCTACTATATTTGTTTTCCATTTCTTGTTAAGGCTATCTGATACTGCTTGTCTACTTACATATAAATGTTTTTCTGCATCTCTTGTGCTTCTAAAGAATCCTATAACTTCTCCAGTAATTGCATCTTTGGCTACTATAGTTCCTTTTGTTTTACTCTTATGAGCCGTCTTAGCTGCTAAATCATATCTGTCTAACCATTCTAAATTACCAGCATAATTATCATAAACTAATCCATTTTTGTGAAAAGCTGTTACATCATCATAGGTATAAGTTTTATATTTTCTATCTTTTGATTTTCTTATAACTTTATCGTTTGTGTAATATATATCAACAAAGTGATATGCTACTAACCTTGCTACATTGTATTCCTTGTATTCGCCTTGAAATTTAACTTTTATGAATTGTTTGTCCTTATTGCATCTTCTTTTATGTACAAAGTATGGTAATAAAAACTTACCTTCTGGTATGCTTTTATATATTTTTTTAAATCTTCCATAGTTGCTTATTATGAATTGTCCTTCTGAACCTTCTATTGTCTTCCATATCTCATCTTTGAAAATCTCTTTTGAATAAAATTCTTTAAGTTGTTTTTTACTTGTATTTTCATCTATGATGTAATATCTCTTGTTAACTTTTCTATTCTTTGATTTGTAGCTTTGTAATGTTCCTTTTGTTTTGACAAATAATCGGCACATTTTTTCATAAGTGGTTTCAGTTTTTAAGTTATATCTTGGATCATATAAATATAACATCACATCACCCCTATTTAATCCCCAAGTACTCTTTTATTACTGCTATTGCTTCATCACTACCATTGCATCTAACTGCTCTATATCCGTACAAATTTAAATTGTCTAACCATTTTTCTTGTTCTTTGGTTAATCTCTTTGTTTTATCTGCTTTTAATTCTATAAATAATCCAAAATATTCTACATGTTCTGTTAGCCCCTTGTAATATTTTGGAACTAATAAACTGATATCCGGAAATCCTTTCTTCATTCCCATTTTTTTAAGTTCTGCTCCAACTCTAGGGCTTCTTTTACCTTCATTGACTGTGTGCATAAGCATGTCTAGTTCTGGATACTTAGCCTTCTGCCATTCTGCCCATTCGAAGATTATCTTTTGATGCGTTGCTTCTAAATTATTTTTCATCTAATCCCCCCAACAATCTATGATAAACCTTATATAGTTCAGCATATTTGTTTTTATTTAATAAATCATGCTCTATCCTTTTTATCTCAAGTTCTTTTATCATTTTTTCTAGGTCTTGCAACATCTGTATATTTCTTATTTGTAATCCTGTTAATTTCATTACTTCACCTCTTCTATTATTGGATCATAACTCCATACTCTAACTTCATCTTTTATTCTTCCATTTACTAAATTACCGCATTCTCGACACTGACTTACTACACCTAGTCCTTTTACTTTAAGATGTATCATTGTGCCTCCACAGTTTATGCAGCTTTTTTCTTTACCCCCTAGTACCTTTTTCATTAGTTTTCATCCCCTTAACTAATTTTCTTTTTCTCTAACTTCTTCATTACTTCTGTTATTGCTGCATATACATTGTGTTTACTCACACCTAATATTTTGCCTGCCTCAGCTTGTGTTAGTCCTTCACCAAATACTAAGTCAACACACTTCTTTTGTCGCTCCGTAAGACAACTTAAATCTGTTGTAGCCATATCTATATATTTGTATTTTCTAGCTACTGGCTTGTCCAAGTCCAATATTTCTATATTCTTTCCGTTCAAAATATCTTTTAGATTTTTCAGTGCTATTTTTTCTATTCTGTGAATTTGTGCTTGACTTGTTTGTAATTCTTTTCCAATCTCTGACTGACTTTTTTCTTCGTAGAATCTTTTTATTATTACTAATTTTTCCCTTTCTGGTAGCTTATTAATAGCATTAGGGATATCTATTTTGAAAATTATTTGGTCTTCTGATATGCTATTACTCTCTAATGTTTCTGAAAATTTTACAGCCTTTGTTTTATGTTTAGATGCTCTCATTGTGCTATCCATAGGAATTTTGCCTTCCATAAGATGCAATGTCTTGACAACTTCTTCAATTGTTATTCCCATAATTTCTGATAGTTCTTTTAGAGTGGGTTCTCTTTGCATTTTTTCGAATTCTTTTCTAATTTGCTTGATTTGTCTATATTCATTAAAATTTTTTCTTGGAATTCTGAATGGTACATCTTCCCTATGGTCTCTTATAGTATGCATTATTTTACCTATTATATTGCTTGTTGCATAAGTTGAAAATTTTATTCCTAGTTCTGGGTCATAATTTTGTATGGAATGTAATAATCCTAGACTCCCAACCTGAATTGCATCATCGTAACTTATTGCTTTACCTTTGAATTTCTTTGCTTGCTTATATACAAGCCCTATATTATCCTCAACAATGCTTGTTACAGCCTCCCTATCTCCCTTTTGAGCCTTTTCAAACAATTCAACAATATTTTTATCGATAATCATATTTGTTCCCCCTCTACATCTTTTCTATGATTAATCCATGATATTTAATTTTGTTTGCTCCGTATCTCTTTTGATAATATTTATATGTATTTTGTACACTGTTGTAATTTAAATCGTATTCTTCACAAGCTTCCTTCATAGAAGAAAATATTCTTTCTTCTCCTGCATACTTGTTAATTACTCTAATTTGTCTTCTCTTGAAAACTCTTCTTTTTTTAATTGCCTCTAATTCTTTTCTGACTTTTATATCATAATTAGCATTTTCTTCGTTAATGACAATCATTTCTGCTTCTGTTATTCCTCCAGTTGCTCTTATATTGTCAATTTCTCTTATTCTTTCTTCTGCTTCCTCTGGATTAAATAGCTCTGGTAGCATGTAATTTCTTGAGTCTTTCTTCGGATTTGGGTCTAGTATTGCTGCTGCTAAAGCAAGATAGTTAAGTGATGTATTGTCGTTTGGATCTGTATATTTAGAATGGTATTTCTTTACTGGCATATGTTTGTATTTCATAATTACTCCCCCTTACCAGGGGAAATCCCCTGGATTAAAATTTTCCTTTTTGACTTTCTTTTAGAAGTGTTTCTAGTTCATCAGGATCATATTGTCTAAAGTTTTCATTCCCAGCATTATAATGAAATTTAGTCGGTTTAAATTGAATATTGTTAGTTTTATTGTTTAATGTATAATTATCCTTAATTGCTTTAATAATAAAACCAGTAACATTTTTTACATTTGAACTTTTAGTAATTTGAAGTTTTTCATCTAAATATGAAACATCTTTATCTGCACTTATAAGAGCTTCATATATAGTTTGTATATCTTCATTTTTCAAATCGAAATAAGACTTTATTTTATCAACAACAACAGGTGATACGGTATTTTTTGCTTGTTGTTGTTGTTTTTCTTTTTGTTTTTCTTTTTGTTTTTCTTTTTGTTTTTCTTTTTCTTTTTCCCCCAAGTCTATATATAGACTATCCATAGGGTATCCATACCCTATACAAACATCTATCATATATTTTTTAAAGTCTGGATTTTTAATTTCTGAAATTTCTTTTAGTATGCAGTTCATAACCTTTGGAGATTTAGTAAAATTAAATTTATGCCAATTCTTTATGAGAATTTCTTTTGTATCAGGTGAATATTCAATTTTTCCATAGTCAACAAATCTTTGTAATAGCTTTTCAACTGTTTCTCTGTTATATCCAGTTTGCATTTCTATAACTTTATAAGGTAACTCATGACATCCACATTGAGTAGTTCTAGGGTTGCTTAATATATAAAGATAAAAATATTTTTCTTCCGGAGTTAAGTCTAATACAAATCCATCTTCCCAGAAATCTGTTTGTATTGCTCTATACTTCGCCATTTCTTTCACCTCACTTTATCTTTTGTCTAAGGAAGAGGAATTAATCCTCAACCTATTACAATAAACTAACTTGTCCTTCTATATTACTTTCATCAGTTTCAGTAACTTCATTAAACTCTACATCTTGTATTTCATCATCATCTACAGTTACATCATCAACCTTTGGATCATATTCAATTAAAAGTTGCAATACTTCATCTGCTTCTTCAAATTTAAGATGTTTTAAATCATATCCATTGCTAGTACAGAAACACTCTAACTCTTTTATGTCTTTAGGATTATTGAAATCATATAATCCCTTTTGTGATGCCATTGCCATTATCTTATTCTTTTGCTTAGTTGATGCCATTCCTGGAACTATTTCTTTTTCTGGTAACTTAGTATCTATTCCCATTTCACTAGCATCATATAGTCCTTGCAAATCTTCTGGAAACGCCTCTCTTAATGCCGTAACCATTGCACACTTTCTAATCATTACACAAGGCATTTGCTTCCATGTTGACTGTCCCTTACTGTATTCTTCCATACTTACTGTTGACTTAATAGGGAACTTCATATCCTTTACATATACTTCAGCCCATCCACCGATTAATTTTTCATTTATGCCTTTTAATGCTCCTTCTCTTTCTATCATGTTTCCGTCTTTATCAATCGTTACTATTCCAGCTTTCATGCCTTCAAATCTTGGATTTCTATATGCTCTTTTAACAAATACATCTTTACCGACTACTATATTTGCTGGACTATTACCGAATTTAATAAGATATGCTTCTCTTATAAATGGATTTAACTTTTGAGCCTTGCATAATTCTATAAACATCATTGTTTCTTGGTCCGTTATGTTTCCATTGCCACTTACTAAATAATTTTTTACAGTTTCAGCATTTAATACTTGTCCACCTTCTAATGTATAAGTTGCTAACTGCAATGCATTATTGTTATTCATTAGTTTCACACTCCTTAGTCTTTTCTTGTTTTATAAAATCCCTATATGCTTGCAAATATCCCCTGTCATATATTGTCAAAGGACTATTATCTATTTCATACTTTTGTATATATTCTTCAAGTTCTTCAATAGGTTTATATCCTTCTAAACATTCCCTTGCTGCTGCTAAATATCCAAATTTACTTTCTGCATACACATCATATGGACTTAATAATTGTGCAAATAAAAGTCTAGTTTCAAATGTTGGCTCTGATCCATGAAAATTATCTGTTATCTTATGCATTTGAAATAACCTCCTCAGTATACATCCACATTAACTTTTCACCTGTTATTGGATGTTCACCAGCTGTTTTACGTATGCCCCTGCATGCCTTAGATATATCTGCATTATGGATTTTATAAACTCTTGCAGCTTCTCTTATAGATATAAATTCTTCGCTAGTATTTAAACATATAACTTTTTTACCTTTCATTTTGACATTGTATTCTTTGCAAAAACGTTTCTTATAATCTTCTCTGCTTCCGTAAGATAAATTGTATTCACAAGTACACCATTCTAAATTATCTACACTATTATTAGCTTTATCTTCATCTTTATGGTTTATTTGTGGTAAATTATTTGGATTAGGTATAAACGCTTCTGCTACTAATCTATGAATATATCTATCATCTCTACATAAATGTGCTCTTAAATATCCAGCATGTGTTTTTCTAGGCTTTAATATTCTTCCTTTTACAGTTTTACCCATGCTATTCTTTCTATCTAAACCTCTTACTCTACCTAAATTACTAACTTGGTATTTTCCTTCATACCCTTCTATGTCTTTCCAAACTTCATTCATTTACAAAACACCTCTTTTGTAATATAATATAGAAAAAGTAAATTTCTAATTACTTAACTTTTTCTAAAGATAGGACCTATTGCCGTAGGTTCTATTTTTATATTCCCATGTAAGCATCTACTCTATTTTCTCTTTCATCTTCATCTGCTTTCTCAAGGTCCCTTACTTCTTCTTGCATCATTTCATCAATTTCTTGTAATATTTCTTTTAGGAATTTAATTTCTTCAACCTTTGACATTTTATAAATACGATTTACTTCTTCGTTATTTATAACTTTTTCTAAAGCTGAAATTCTAGATTTTAAATTATATATAGTTTCATCTAATATCCAATTCATTTATTTATCCTCCTTTAATTATTAGATATTTATAAATTTAAAGTTAAAATCAAATGCATTTAATTTTTCAACATTCCCTTTCGTGTCTTCTACAATTGCATATAATTCATTTTCAGATTCAAACCACTTATGAAAATAAGCTATGAAACTTTTATTATTAGGTGTATCGCTATCAAGCTCTCTATAACGATTTATTTCTATTACTTCAACTTTTCTTAATCCATGTTCTTTATAGACATCTTCTTTATAAATAAAACATTTTCCGTTTTTATCTATACTTTCCAACCCTACTTTTTTGCAAAATTCATATATTTCATATTTACAAGTATTGCATATATTTTTCATTTATTTATCCTCCTTATCTTCTAAGTTGTATATCTTTTTTTCAATTTTCTTAATGATTTCTTCTAATTTAATGTTCTTTTCTCTTTCTGCTAGGGCAATTCTCTGCCAGTACTCTATTTGACTTTGTAAATGTTTAATATAGTCTTGCATTATATAACCCCCTTTAATATTCACTCGCATCCATTTGGACCTCAGTTAAAACTTGCATTACTTATTTTCTAATTCTTCCAATAATTTTTCTAATATCTTTCTTTGTCCTTTTCCTGTAACGCGAGTTGTATGGAATGTAAATACTCCTTTAGAACTTTCTCTAGTCCCTTCTCTTACTTCTAAGTATCCATGTATTATCGCTTCTTGCTTAGCTTCTGTACTATTCTTAAATATCCAGCCCCAATCTCTAAGCTTTTGGTACAATTTCTTTTCTCCTATAACTATGCCGTGGTGATTACTTAGTATCTTAGCTACTTCCCTAACCAATAAGGAATTTTTACTAGCAGATATTTGGTTCAGCATCTTACTATTTTTCTCTAGCTTGTCCTCAAGTTGTTTAGATTTATCTTGTTCCTCTTTTAACTTAGTTGCTAACTGTATAAGAAAATCTGGACTAGTTAATGCTTTTTCTATTGTATCCTCTGTCATATAAGCTCCATGTTTTCTTATAGAAGGTAAAACTTCATCAAATACCCAACTTTCGAACTTTTCTGCATTAGGTAATTGTGATTTTATAATTAATCTGTATATATCACCTTCTGGTATTAAAGAAGTTTGTGTTTTAACCATGTTCCCATTTTGGGAATGTGTTTCTATAACTTCTTTTCTTATGTGTTTACAATGCATTGATACTGCTTTACTTGAATTGCTATAACCTAATGCATCTGCTATATCTTTACCTACAAACCAAGGCTCGTTTTCAATTTCTAATACTCTTATTTCTCCAAATTCATTATTGCTAAATGTTTTGTAAGATTGATATAAATCTGACATATACTATTCCCCCTTATTTATTTATCTTTTGTAACTCAATCAAGACTAAGTCCTGATACTTCTTGTAGCTATTCCAATCATTCTTAGCAAATCCAGCTCTTACTAAGTTGCAATAAATCTTAAGAATCCAAGTTACTATTATCATTTGCTTTTCTCTTCCCCCTTTTAATCCATTTGGTCCAACCAATTTAAAAATGATTCTGTTGGAATTTTATATCTATTTCCTATTTTTATTACTTTGAACATTTCTCCAGTAGCTAGTGCTTGTCTTACTAAGTTGTAAGCTGTTTTTTGAGATATTTGTAGTATTTCTTGTACATCATTAACTGTTAAAACTTTCTTCATATTCCATCATCCCCCTAATGATTTTATTTTTCTACTATGTTAAAATTTTACTAAACAATTCGTGTGATTGAATCGCTAAAAAAAATTTTATTGATATCTGAATCTGGAAAAGCTGCTTTAAATTTAGTTAAAAAATTATAGCTTGGATTTCTTAACCCTAATTCTATTTTAGAGTACAGGCTAAGTGTTACTCCTATTAATGCTGCCATATCTTTTTGTGATAAATTTTTAAGATTTCTAAAATCAACTAAACTATTCATTATATTCACCTCTCTTATTATTTATTACACTTTTTGTGTTCCTTATATTTACATAGTACATCACACTTTCTGTGTTGTCAATAGTATTATTACACTTTTTGTGTTTTTTATTCTAAAAAAACACATCATGTGTTAAAATATTATTGGGAGGAACGAATAAAATGGATAAAGTTTTTGGAAGAAGATTGAAAGAATTAAGAGAAGAAAAAGATATGAAACAATCTGATTTAGCTAAAATATTAGAATGCTCAAGTAGTGCAATTGGTATGTATGAACAAGGTCGAAGATATGTAGACTTAGATGGTTTAAAAAAAATCGCGGAATATTTTGATGTTTCTGCAGATTATCTTATTGGAAGGACTGACATAAAAAAATTTGAAGATTTTCCTCCAGAAGTTAAGAGAGTTGCAAATTTATTTTCATCTATTGAAAAATCTAAAGCTGATAGTTTAGAAAAATTGATAAGAGAATTATTAAAGAAGTAAAAAGAACCTTTAATTCGGTTCTCTGATTACTTCTTTAATTTTTTTTTCAATCATTTCAAAATCTTCTTTTGATTTATTAAATAATTCATTTAGCAATATTGCTATTTCCATTTTCTCATTTTCATTCAATTTAATTTCCCCCTTATATATACTTATATAATAGCGAATGCACGTTCTATTATCAACAAGCTTTTATATATTTATTTATAAAAATTGTAACATAAAAAATATCACTATCAGCGATATTTACGACTTAAACTGACATAATAATAAAAACTGTGGATTAATCAAATATATTTTGAAAGGTGAAATAATTTTGATTAAAACAGCAAGAAAAAAACATAAATTAACACAGAAGGAACTCGCAGAACGTTGTAATTTGTCGCAAAGTTTTTTGAGTGAATTAGAAAATAAGCATAATAAAAAGAATGTAACTATCAAGCAAATAGTAAAATTAGCAAATATATTAAAAATAAATCATCATGAACTTGCATGTTGGTTTATAGACAAGGAATTAGGGGTGTTTGAAGTTGGATAATATCAAGAGTACTTTTATAAGAAAAAGAAATAATAACTACAATGTTATAGTTGAATACTATGACGAAGCTGGCAAAATAAAACAAAAAAGTATTGCTAAATACGGATTAAAGAAAAAAGCAGAAAGGCATCTAATAGAACTAAAAGCAGAAATACAAAATGAGAAATATATGTTTAGTAATGATATAACTGTTACTGATAGATGTTACAGATATATTAATGAAAATAAACGTGATTGGTCGCCTTATACAGTAAAAAATAGATTAAGTTGGGTAAAATTAAATATAGCTCCATTTTTCAAAGATACTAAAATGGAAAACTTAACAATTCACCAAATTCAAAGATATTTAAATTATCTTTATGAAAATTTTACTGTTGAAAGTGCTAAAACAAGATTTGGTTTTTTTAGGTCAGTAGTTAAAGAATGCTATAGAATGAAAGAAATAAAAGAAAATTTATGTGACTTTGTGAAAAGCCCTAAAAAAGAAGCTTCAAGTATAGCTGATGTTTATACAAGGGAAGAAATTTTACAACTCTTTAAATTGTTAGAAGATAAGCATTTTGAACTTCCGATTTTACTTATAGTACTTTTAGGACTTAGAAAAGGTGAAGCATACGGACTTACATGGGATGATATTGATTTTGATAACAACACAGTTAAAATAGAACAAATTTCTATTTATCTAGATGGAAGTTTAATTTTTAAATCTCCTAAAACAACTGATAGTAAAAGATTATTATCTGCTCCGATTGAGCTCATGGATAAGTTAAAAAAGGAAAAGCTAAAACAAAATGAATTAAAACTTCAAGGCGTTTTAGAAAATAAATATAATTTGGTTTGCTTAAATAAAGAATTAAAACCATATAAAAATGATGATTTAAATAGATACTATCGAAAGTTTTGCAAAGAAAATAATTTTAGACAGTTAAGAATACATGATTTAAGACATACTAACGCAACATTATTATTATTATCTGGTACAGATATGAAAACTGTATCTGGAAGGTTAGGACATACAGATATCAAAATAACAATGAATAAATATAGTCATGTATTAGAAGAAATGGATAGAAAGGCAAGTGAAAATCTTAGCAATATATTATTTAACCAAAAGTCAACAGGTAATTAATGCAAGCCTTATTTTGTGGCAGTCAATTTGTCAGTTTTATAAAAATGTCAGCTAAAAATCAAGTTAAATGTATAGCAAATAATATCAATATATATTAAGAAGAGTAAGCAGTATACACATTTATATAAATATATATTACTGCTTACTTATACTTAATTACTCATATACTGAGTACTTCTATATGTATAAAAGTGTGTATTTTTAAAGTGTACGCTTGGTTGATTCATAACTTTTGTCAGTTTTAAGTCAGTAAACATAAAAAACTAATGATTAATCCACAGTTTTTAAGAAGTTATCCACAACTTATTTTATGATATAATTAAAATAAAAAATGGGGGTATACTTTATGATAAGTTATGATCCATTATGGAAACTACTAATAGATAAAAAAATTACCAAAACAGAATTGAGGGAAAAAGTAGGCTTTAGTACAAATACTTTGTCAAAACTTTCTAAGAATGAATCTGTGACATTAAGTATATTAGAAAAGATTTGTTTATGCCTAAATTGCAAAATAGAAGATGTCGTAGAAATAAAAAAAGAGTAGGTTATCCTACTCTTTTATTCGTTCTATTAAATCACTTAAATCAAGTTTACATTCTCTTATATCTAATATATTATCATTTTTACATTTTTTATTACTTACGCATAAGATTGAGGGTTCAAAAGGAAAATATTCTTTATATGCTTTTTTATAATGCAAATCTAAATATTTATTCAAATCTAATTTTTTAGTTCTTTCTACTTCACAATAATATATTTTTATTTCTCCGTTAATTCTTAATACTAATAACAAATCAACTATAACTTTATCAATTTTAAAAGGACATCTAGCTTTTAATATTTCTATATTATTTTTCATAAGTTCAGCTATAATTTGTGAGCATACTATTTTATGTTTCCATTGAACTGATTTTCTTCCAGTGTAAAAAATATTTTGGCCTGGTATTCCTTCTCTAAAACATTTTACATAATTTATTGTTGTTAATTTTTTCATTCGTGCTTGGCAACTTCTTAAACTCCCATTAAAAAATATAATTGACAAACTTTTAGTGTCACAAACACCCATTTTATCAATAAAATCTTTAATATTTTGGTCCCTATCTGTAATTATCATACTATTACCTATAATTTATCTAAAAAACTTAAATCATATTCAAAATTGACCTTTTTATTTACAACAGGAGTCGTTTTATTTTCTTTGCCTTGTAACTTATCATTTGTGATGTAATTCTTCTCTAAAGTACCTTTATTTGTATTAGAAGGCAACATGTCTTTTTTAACCTCTTTTTTAAGCTTTAAATATGGTTTTATAATGTTTTTTACTTGATAATCACTTATAAAATAGGATTGACATTCTATTTTTTCAGAATTTCGTTTAAAAATCATTCTTCCTTGTGTTTTAATTTTTTCTGCTCCTACATCATCTAGTATTAATTTACTATTAGCTTCATCTTGCATTTTATGGCATAGTCTATTTCCAAACTGTGCTCTAATAACTAAATCTATAACTGTATTATCAAATCTCTGTCCAGTAATAATTATAAATTGCCCTGATGCCCTGCTTATAACAGATAATTGTTTTAACATTTTCATTGCTATTTTTTTCTTATCTTCTATTAACATCACAAATTCTTCAATAACTATAAATCTATATTTTAATTTCTTATCATTAGATACTTTTTTATTATAATCATATATATTTGTCACTCCGTATTTTTCAAATAACTTATATCTATTTTTAGCTTCCTCAAGTTCGCCTGATATAACTTCTTTAGCCTGTTCTATATCAGTAGCATATTGTCTTACTTGTTTCAAACTTTTAAATATTGATAACTCCACTATCTTAAAGTCAATTAATACTAATTCTATTTGATTTGGATATAAATAAACTAGGCTTGTTATTATATTTCTTAAAGTTATTGATTTCCCTGAACCAGTAGAACCAGTCAATAATATGTGAGGCTCTTTTATAAAATCAATATATTCTATTCCATCAATACTTTTAGCAAATGGGATACATAATTCTTTTGTTTTACTTGGTATTTCATATTCTATAATTTCCGGTAATTCTTTTAACACCTCTATTCTAACCCAGCCACTAGATGCTTCCATTTTAACTTCATTGTTTAAATATAATTCTAGTGCATCTTTATGCTTTAAAAAATCATCAACGCTTAATCCGGCAGGAACAAATACAACAAATACAGTTTTATTATCTATAACAACCTCTGGATATTCACCTAAACTATTTTTTATATTTGCTGCCTTAAAAAAATCATCTAAACTTTTCTTCGGCTCTATCCATCCATCAAATACCCATGTAAAAAATATTTTTCCAGCATCCCAAAATAAATCAAATATAGGTTGAAGTGCATTACTCATATATATACCTCCTAAATATAGGTATTAAGGCAAATATATTCTTCGCATTAAAATAAGCCAATCTTTGTACATAGAATCTTTTTTTAAATATTCCATATACGTCTCATGCGAATATATATGCGAATACCCCTTTGACAATAATATATGCATATATAACAATAATATTTCTTTATTTTGAGAAAATATTTTGCAACTTTTAAATATAGTTAGCATATATATAAGTAAATAAAAAAATAAAGGGGATATGAAAATGAAAGAAATGTTAGAAAAAACTAGCATGGAAATGTTAAAAGAATACTTCTATGATGCAAGAGGATATTATCCAGAAGATGATTTTTTTACAAAGGAAGAACTTGTAAGCATAATTCTAAAAGATATGGAGGGCAAATAAATGAATGATTATAAAGTTAGTTGGACAGATAATGAAGGTTTAGAATTTTTTAGTGAATATTTAAAGAGAGAAGATGCTTTTATTTTATTTAATGAAATATGTGAAAATAAGGTTGATGAAGATCAAATAGAAGCTTGTTTATATGATCCAGATAACTTTCCTATAAAAACTTATAATAATATAGAAAATAAGCTTTATGTAATGTAAATAAGAAAGGCTAGGGATGACTTCTCTAGTCTTTTTATGTCGAACGATTATTGGAATATTTTCTCAAACACAATTGCATTTTGGTTACCAAAGTTTTACTATATAAGTATAAATAAAAGAAAAGAGGTTAGTAAATTGAACGGGATCAAAAGGAACATCATCATAGGTAAGGTTGGTGGAAATGCCAACGAAAACTCGATTAATTATAAAGTGAGTTTACCGGCTAAAATGGTAAAAGAATTAGGTATAACAAAAGAAGATAGAAAGGTTATTTTGACTTATGAGGATGACAAAATAATAATAAAAAAAGATAAATAAAGGGGATGTTATTTATGAATAAAAAATTAATAAGTATTTTAACATCATGTATATTAGCAGGAAGTTTAATGGTTGGATGTAGTGAGGATACTACAAAGAATTTAGATGAAAAAGGAAAACAAGCATTAGCCATAACGAAGAAAGAAGAACATGACTATAAAAAAGTAACTGAATTAACCCTTAGCAATGATTATGAGGATGAATATGTTGAAATAACAGGTACAGTTAAAGAATTCAAAACTGAATATAACACTATGATAATTACTTTAGATTTTGAAAAAGCAATATTACCAGTATATGTACACATCCCTAAAAACATGGTTGATGTTAAATTTGAGGTTGGCGATACAATAATAGCATACGGAAGATGTTGCGGACTTAGAAAAAGATCAGATGAAAGATACTTCCAAATTAATGCTTATTTCTTAAGCAAGACTCCAATAATTAAAAAAGAACAATCAAATCAAAATAAAGAAAATAAAACTAATAGTAAATCAGCAGATAATAATAAATTAGAGAACAATAATCAGTCAACAAATACAACTAAGAAAGTTCAACAAACTAAAAATAAAACAGTAAATGAAGAAAAACAACAACCTAAAAAATCCACTAAAAAACAACATACAACTAAAGAAGAAGACAACTATTATGATGAAAATGGTGAATATGTAGGTCCTAAACATAGTTCAATGGATGATAGAAAAAATTCAATATGCGATAACTGTAAGCATCCTATTGATGATTGTATATGTGATTTTGAAAAAGAAAATGCCGGTGAATATGTAGATTATAATGATTATGAAACACCTGAAGAGTTCCAAGAACAACCTAAACAAGAAAAGAAACAACAGGAACAAGAAGAAACACCTGCACAACAAGATAATAACCAATCACAACAAGACGATGAAGAAATCCTTAAATAAAAATAAAGCTGGTAAGGAAATTAATCCCTACCAGCCTTTTTATTATACTTTCTTTACATATTTATCAGATGCAGTTATGTAAAGCCCTGATTCTAAGCGATACATAGGAGTACTTCCATTTTTAGCATCTACTGTATCTATTACTTGTAGATGTTGCCCCTTCTTAACTGTTGTAACTGGATCTGCATCCCAATCTGCTACTTTTCTTATATTAAGTTTATCAAGTGTTACTATTTCAAATTTTGTTGCCTTAGTTTGTTCTTTCTTCTTAGGTTCTGCTTTTTTACCATCTACATAGTTTTTTACATCCTTTATGAAGTGAGCAAATCCTTCAGGTGAACATCCATATCCCCAAAAGTTAGTACCGGGACATTTTTTAGCACTTCTTGAAGGAATATATTTTCCTAAATAAGTTCCTCCAGCAGTGAACCAACAATGAGGTCTTATATGACTTATATCTACAGGTATGTTAAATCTTTTGCAAAGTAATCCATAAAGATATATTACTGCTTTCTTTTGTGCTTCAGTCATCTTATCTTTGCCCTTGTTAAAGCATCCATATATTTCTATACAGATAGCATTTGTATTCCAACCTCTAATTCCTATTGGAGTAGAATTAAGATTTCTACCAGTTGTTATTTTACCATCAGGAAAAATATTTAAATGTTGGGCTATGTAATGTCCATGACCATCACTGCATCCCCATTTACTTTTTCCATAAGAATCTAAAGATTGAGTTCTTCCAAAATGAGGTTCAGAAAATACTTTTTTATCAGTCTTTTCCCAAGTACTATAATTTGGTAAGTCCATCATATGCACCTGAAGTCTAGTTATTTTTCTTGTTACTTTTTGCTTAGATAACCATTCCTTTACATCTTTTTCATTTTCTAATAATGTAAAACCATTTTTAGTCTTCATTATTTATCACCTTCTTGGTTTTCAATTAAATTTTTAAAAGCTTGATGAAGCCCTGTAGATGCTAGTCCACTAAATAATCCTCCTAATAATACTCCTGGATTGGTTGTATGAGTTATCCATATATTTAATAGCACCCCTAAAATAGCCATAATTAAAGGGATATACTTATTGTCTATACTAGAAAAACTAGTTTTAATAACATATCCCACGCACAAACATATACCAACTATTACTGGTACTGCATATTCACTTATAAAACTTAAATCCATATTATCTCTCTCCTTTATTTTCTAATTCCTTTATTTTTTCTTCAACAACACTCATTCTACTTATAAGATTATTATGCTTATCTACCCTATTACTCAGAATAGATATATCTTCTTTTATATTCTTTATCTGTTCTTGTATTACTGCAGTTGTCTTGTTATTGCTAAAGTAAGAACCTGCTAGGGTTCCAACAAATGCTAGTATTGCAACAATTACTTCTGTATTCATAGACAGCACCTCCTAGCCATGTTTTACTCTATCTTTTAATTCATCTTGTTTGGCATCATTAAATTGTTTCACTTCTGAAAGATAGCCAGTTATACGTCTTATTCTTTGGAATGGCATTGATTTTACCTCATATTTCAAATCAACATAATCGCCATCTAATTTTACTGTAATATATTTAATTTGTTGTCCTGGATTTTTCTTTTGAACATAATCTATATATGCTTGTTTCTCTCTTTCATCTAATTCTACTGTACATCCTTGTTCATTCCAGCAATGAAAATCCATAATATCACCCCTTTTTTACATTAAAAAAGGACCTAAAATTAATTAAGTCCTTTAACTTTCTATATTGATTTATAAAGTACAATTATCCCTATTATAGACAGAATACCTATTAATATGCCTATTAAACATAATACTAACGCTATATATAATAAAGCCATGCCAACACTCCTTTTTATTTAGAGTATTAACATGACTTCATTTTTATAAACATATTTCTTACGCAATTGATTCAAATTGTGTGTTTAATAAATGATTATTTATTATATCCAGCTTGTAAACTCGTCATAAGTATTACAGAATTCATCGTATATTTCTATTAGTGAGTAACTACCAATGAATCTATCCCTACCTTCAACATTAGCTAAGAATAGTGGATTAAATAATGGAGTAGTTCCATCTTGTACTAAATTTCCATCTACAAACCATCTTATTTTACCAGTAGCAGCTTCCTCTGTTATTACTATTTCATATTCAGTATTTATTGATGGTGTTATTGGTAATCTATTAATATTAAGACCCCTGTCACCTACTGTAAAATTAGTTATATCCGTACTACCATGTTGCATTATTAACTTTTCATTTGTAATATATGCACTTGTTAGGATATTCCAACTTGTAGCTTTTGCTCCAATTCCACATACGGCTCTAGTGTTAGCATCAAGGGAAGTAGGTGTAAATTTAATTCTAAATGTTCTATCCTTGTCAGTTAAATTTAATGAAGTTAAATCAAAGTTAAATGTATCATTCTCAGTAAACACTATTTGGTTATTACTTACTGTTGGAGCGCCAACCAAAGTAGCTTCAATACCACCAATACTATCAGTTAGTTTGTTGTCTGTAGTGTTCATACAAGTGCTATCTATTTTAAATATTGGAGTTTTAATTTGTTTTACCTCATTAATCGTAACATTACAAGTATCTGTAATAGTTCCATTAGTTGTATCTTGTGATGTACAAGTTACAACTGAATTTCCTACTGCTTTTGCCTTTACAGTACATTTTAATCCATTTGCCACTAGTTCAACATTTTCATTACTAGCAGTCCAAGTTACATTTTTATTAGTTGCATTTGTAGGAGTTAATGTTGCTGTTAATGTATCTTCAAATTTTGAATTATTATCACCTAAAGTAATACTGTCTTTATCTAAATTTAATGCGGTTACTGCTGCCACAGGTAAGTTTACAGTAACATTACAAGTAGCCTTTTGACTACCACAAGTTGCAGTAATAACACAAGTACCATTTTTAATAGGTGTTACAACTCCATCTTCAACAGTAACAAATCCAGTTGGTAATACACTCCATACTACGGTATCTGTTGTATCAGTAGGAGTTAATGTAGCAGTTAATGTTTGTGCAGCATCTGTTGTAAATGATAATGATGTATTATTTAAAGTAATTGCAGTACATGGAGTAGCTTCTTGTAGTGCATTAATATAACCATCAACATATGTAAGTCTTCCTACTATATTATTTCTTAATTGTTGAATATTATTTGTTGTTGTAGAAGGAATACCAGTAAAACTTCCTCCACCTGTTGTACTTGCATAATCTTCTTGTACTATATCTTTAGGGCATACATCATTAAATTCTTCAAACTTTTGTATTATATGACTTGCTGATAATACATCTTTTCTTAATTCTGCATATCTTGCTTTTAATTGAGTCATATATAATTGCTCAAGTCTATTATATAATAAGTTACTTGTATGATTTACATAATCTTCATATTGGTTTCTTCTATAATCAGTTGGAAGAATTTTACTACCATTCCAATATAATCCCCAAGTACTATCCATATCATAAACACTAGCAATCCAATGAATACCATCATAACAGAAGAATAATTGGTTTTTACCAAATCCATCTAAATTAGTTGCCACTAGTCCGTATATATAATAATCAATTAAACTATTAACATCAAAGTAATTACCTAAGTTAGCTTTAAACTCAGTATCACTGGAATTCATAACAAATTTAATTGCATTAGTCCAACTAGTTTTTATATTTGCAGGAACTACGTCATGTAGTTCATCTGTCCAGTCACTACCGTTTATAACTGGTAATGCTCTAAAGCATCCACTTACATAATTTTCACCACATAAAATACAGTGAGTATCTAGAGCGTCGTCCATATTACTCATCCACTTGTCTTTTGGAATATTTAATGTATATCTACCTTGATATACCCCATTGGAATAAACTAATACTGGAAATCCATCTATTGCGCCTTGGTTTGGTGAAGTTCTAAGTAATTCAGGTAGTGCTGTTGCATAATCACCTCTAGTTTTTATTATATCACCCCAAAGACGAGCAGATACAACATTTCTTGCATGGGAGATATCTATCCAGTTTGCCTTAAGTACAAATTTATTTTGTTTGCCCCAACCTTTAAAATCTATTTTTAATTTCTTTGTCTTTGCTTTGTCTTGGTATGGTTTTATAGTAAAATTCTTTTTAGGATATGCCATAGAACTATTACCTTGACATTTTATATCTACATATCCATGATATTCTTTTGTTTTACTGTAATAGTCAAATTTCATTACTGTGGCAGTTTTAGAAGTTGGTAATGTACCCTCACTAAAATATATTCTTGGCATATCCATTAACTGTGGTTCTATATTATTACCAATATTTCCATTTTCAATTTTATTCACAATATCTTTATATTGCGTATTAAGTGCTTTACCTTGTGCAGCACTCAAAGCAGCAGTAGTTGAGTCACTTTCTAGATTATTTACAACTTCTATTGTACTTCCACCTGCAGGTAATTCAGTTCCACTATCTAATTTTGTTCCATCCTCTTTTGCTAGGTATATTTTTCCACCTTCTACTATAGATTTAGCAGGCATTTTATTTACTTTGTCTACATTGTCTTTTGCTACTTTTTCAAGTTTATTTAATTTTGCACTAGAGATTACATCTCCATTTCCCCAATTAGTTTGATTGTAAGTTCCGTCACTATTATAAGTATCAATTGCATCTCCACCTAAACTAAGCATAGATACATCTGCTATAGCACTGTTAACTGTTGCTATGTCACCTTCTTCAAACAATGGTTTTAGAATATGTACTGCACCTTTTATTATTGGAAGTGATCTTATACTTTCTTGACTTTCATTAAGAAGTCTTAGTTGTAAATCATAATCTCCCAATTCAGTATCTTCGTTTATTAACTCTCCTTCTATTACAAATACAACTTTACCATCGTCAGTAGCTTGTATTGGGAATTCTTTTTTCACCTCTGCATTTTTATACCACTTAACTTGTGCATAGGATGCTTTATATTTCACTAGTAAGTTGCTTAAATCGTCTGACTTATATCTGTATTTATTATCTACAATTTCTATTAACAATTTAATATTTCTATCATTCTTATATAGAAATATTTCTTCATCTAATTTGGCTGTATTCTTTGAAACTGTCAACTTACAATCAGTTGTGATGTAATCATTATTAGCCATCTTAAACACCTTCCTTTCAAAATAAAAAAGAGAACTAAAAATTTAATTTTAATTCTCTGCTTATTTATCTATTTTATCTGTGGATTTTAATTCTTCATTTTCTTTTTTAAGTTTATCTATTTGTTGCTTATATATTTCACATTGAGCTTGAAATAGTACTTTTTGGTGATTAGCTTGTGCCAATTCTTGTTTATATATTTCAGTTATTATATTTATTGCATCCATTCAATCACCTCCTATTCTGTATAAGTTACTTTCATCGTTACACTACCTGAACATACTGCATAATTACTAGAATTATAAGTAGATTGAATACCGAATCCTTTTATAGTACCACTGGAAATTGCATTTAGTATAGTGCTATTAGTTATAGTTAACTTACCACTGTCACCAACTGCAATACTAACACTACCACAACTATTACCATATGTAGGTTTTCCACTTGGTCTGCTTTTGTAATTATGAGTTTTTACTACTATTGGAACTCCTGCATATTGTCCACCAGATAATCTCTTAATAGTAAGTTCGATTTTACTAATACTTTTGCCCTTAAATTGATTGAATTGTGTACCAAAGAACCAACATCCATTACAATCACCATAGCCATAATCACCTTGTCTTGCAGTATTATCTTTCTTCCAGTTATTGTATACTGAACTTCTATAAGTATCACCACTATTAGATTTTATTGTTACAGTCTTTTTAGTTGATGTAGTAGGGGCTTTGCCTGGGTCTGTAGTTTGATTACCTCCTTCGTATGTTGCTTTTGCGTGTTGTATAATTTGTCCAGGTAATGTTTGGGCGGTATTTGCAGTTAAGCCGCCACAGTGAGCTGCATTTGCTATAGTTATAAAAGCGCCACTAGTAGTTTGAAATCCATATTGACTACATACACCAGCTGAACTTGCATCATGTATTCTTGCACATCCACTACCTCTGTACCCTACTTCACAATTAACTAGTGTAGTATTTTTAATATACATTGATGCAAAGGCATCCCCTATATAACCTACAATACTACTTTGTCCATCACTGTGTTTATTATCACTACCATAAACTTTAACACTATATGTATTAAGGGAACTACTTTCTTGTGATATAATACTACCAGTTCTACCAGCTACTGCACAACCTGTGTCGGGGTGGACAACACCAATTTGTCCTTCTTCGGTACCTGGCCAGCCACCATATACCCATAATTTTGCACTACTCATATAGTTTCTAATATATCCGTATAATGTGTGTCCATCGAGATAAAATTTTATTTGTCCACTAGTATAATTTTGAAAGTCTGCATTTTCGGTTATATCCCCACGCATCCATATACTTACACATTTACCATTTAGGAATTTAGGTAAGGCATCTAATACCCCTGCAATTGTCTGATATACTGCTCCTTCCTCCAATTCAACGTCATCACTACCTGAGTCAGGGTCTATTTCAATTTGTATGTCGTCATCCAGTGTGCTTGGATATTGTGCATTGTTTATTTTATTAGCAGTAATTGTATCGGCAGTTAATTCACCCTCAACGGAGAAACTATCTCCGATAACTTCGGAACCTTGTATCTGAGCACCAACAATATTACCTTCACTATCTACACTAAATGTATTACTTTGATTTTTAAAAGTACTACCTATTATAGTTGCTCCTGTAATTGTTTTACCATCGATAGCACCATCAACTATCATATCACCACTTATTTTTACTTGCTTAGCTATAACACTTAAGGCATCTTCTGTTAATGTCATTGAACTTGAACTATTACCTCTAACAAACCAAGAAAATCTATCCGCTAGTTGTTCGTATTTTGTTTCATTAGCCTTAATTACAGAACTTTTAGTTATTGCTGCAACCGGTATAGTTTTATTTACAGTGGATTTCCCTTCAATATTAATAGTTATATGTATCTCTCCTGCATTACCATTTACAGTAAGGAGAGTGATAGTTTTATAATCACTCTCTAGTTTTGCAGTACAGTTAGTGGTATCTGTTATAGTTACTTTGTACTGACCTTTGGTTGGAGTCGTATTAACTGCGACTAATGGAGTAGTTCCATTATATATATCAATTCTAGTATTTTTACTAGTTTGTTCCACTGCCACCTTATTAACTGTTGTGGTGAATGTATTACTATATATAGTGACAGTTGTAGATGTAGCTGGTCTATTAACTTTAGATGTAAATGAATTACTATATATTTCACTCATAAACAATCACCTCCTAACTTACATTGACAGTTATACTAGCTTCATTACCTTCTAGTGTTGTTGCAGTTATGACACAACTTCCAGCAGTTCCTTTAGAGTCTACTCTACCACCACATACAGTAGCTATGTTTGTATCACTAGATTTCCATGTGACTACTTTATTATTCCAACTTTCGTTGAATTTAAGTATTAATCCAAGTTTAGACCATTTACCCATACTTCTAGCACTTGTGTCCTCAAACCAAATTTGATTAGAAGTACCGCCACCACTCGGTGCAGCTTCTGGTGCATAAACTCTAACCCAGTCTACATACATAGTATATTCAGTCATATCACTAGGAACGCTACCACCTGCAGCACCTAAAGCCTGATTTAGTAGTATATAGTGTGGTTGGTGGAACATGAACCATGTGTTATCATCGGATATGTCAGAATGTCCTATAAGTCTATCATCTACATAGTAATCTAGTCTATCGTGAGTCCATTCCATAGCATAGATATGGTAATCATCGAAGCTTCCTATGTTTCCTGAATCAACCCTACCTAAATCTTTGGCATCCCAATTATCCCATACTAGGTCTGTTCTGTATAATGCACCAGCTGTAGTCCATGCATAACCGTTTTTGTGCTCCATGATATCTATTTCACCGCAGTATGGCCATGTTATGCCGCCACCTTCTTCGTAGTTACCTCCTAATGTCCAAAATGCTGGGAATGAACCTATTGTTTGTGGTATCTTAATTTTAGCTTCAAATCTACCATACATAAATTCTCGTTTGTTATCTGTATGGATACAACCACTTGACCATTCTTTACCATTAGAACTTTCTCTCTTAGCTTTTATAACAAGATTACTATTTTCTACCCATACGTTATTTGTTCCTGCTACATAATTTTGAACTTCATTTGGTCTACTATAATTGTTTTCATAATCCCAGTTAGCAGTATTTAAAGTTGTGCCAGTGAAGTCATCCTCCCATATTAGTGTTCTACCCGGTCTGTAAGCATCACTTGAACCACCCGGATTACTACCACCACCAGATGAGTTGAATAATTTCTTCATTTCATCTACTGTAAATGCTGAATCCCATACTTTACAAGTGTGTATTGTACCTTTCCAGAATTTACTCTTATTACATTCAGCATCTTGATATGCACCTAATATCAATGAATAGTCATTCATATCATATTCATTCCTATTAACTGCGACAGTTGAGCCGTTTATAATTATATGACTAACAACACCTTTAGATATAGATATTGCTATCTTGTTATTTTGTCCTCCAATTAATGTCCAACTACTTTCATAAGTACCGTCGCTTGAGTTTTGTCTATTACCTATTATATAATAATGATTATCATCCTTATTATAATACATTTTTAGTCCATCTCCATCACTATTTTCATATGCGCAATGGAATACATTCGCAAGTGAACTTTGAGTAGCTCCATAATCGTCAAAATCTATAAAGAAGGTGTGATCACTTGCAGTTTGGAATAGTTTTACTCCAGTGTCTATATATTTAGAAGAACCGTCAAATACTGTGTCGGAAGCTAGTTCGTATACTGGTGTAGGAGTAGTAGGTTCAGGAGTTGCGGTACTTGTAAGAGTAACTGTAAATTCATTACTTGTCTTAGTAGTACCGTTTGCAGTTGTAACTCTTATAGCCATTTGATAAGTTCCAGCACTAGCTTTATTATCATGTTTAAATTTATAATGTGTTCCATTAGCAGTTACTTCCTCTGTTTTATCGTAGAATGTATTTCCGCCATCCCATGAAACTTCATGTTTTGCTACTGCTATATTTGTGTTATATTCAATATAAAATTCAGTTTTTTCAGTTTGTGTTATGTTTGCTATATTACTTATAGTTAGTGTTTCCGGAGTACTAGTTTCAGTAGCATTAGCAGTAACCACTACATTGCCAGTAACTTTATTAATAGTTATAGTATCACCACTTACTACACTACTTGTTATATCGGTACCACCCATAGTAACTTTTATAGCTGATAAAGTATGTCCACTATTAGGAGTTATAGTAGCGACATATAGTCTATTAGCCTTTACAGAGTTAAGAGTATTACTAGTAGTACAATTAGTTAAATTATTAGTTATTGTATAAGTAGTAGGAGTAATTTCTCCACCACCACTTTCAGTATATACACATTTTAATTTACAGTTATTGTATGTTCCATTGTCCCAACTACTAACATTAAACACGGCACTTGAATTAGTAAAGGAAGTAGCGCTTATATAAGTACTCCCCCCATCTTTACTGATTAAGATGTCTGTAATATTAGTAGCATCGGTTGTAAAATTTACTGTCAATGTATCCCCTGTCGTACTGGGGTTACTTGACACAGTTATTGTTGCCATATAAACACCTCCATTAATTACAAGTAGTTACTAAACACTCTTTACTAAGTATTATAGTATACCCATCTAAATTTTGAATTGATTCCTTTACTTGGTTCAATCCATCTTTTGTCGCATATGTATCACTTACTGTCATTTTAAAACCATCTAGGGATTGTTCTAATTTGGACTGTTTACTAGTTACGTCATTTACATTGGTCTCTAATTTACCTATTACAGTTGTATGCTTATCAACAGTGTCCTTAGTGCTATTATATTCATCCTTTAATTGTGTAACAGTGCCATCCGTTTTAGTGATGGTTGTGTTACTTATTAAGCTACTAATTTGTCCTTGTGCTATACCTATATTAGTTGTATTAGTCGTCACTTGTTCAATGACACTGCTTAAATCTCCATCTACAGTAATATTTTTAATTGTATCGACTGTCTTTTTAAGCTGATTGAAAGACACGTCCAGTGTCTGTTCTGTGTCATCAAATTTGATGTGACTTGCTTTTATGGTATTAGTATTATTGTTTATACTGCTGATAACACTACTAATATCTAATTTACTACCTGAAATATTGGCATTATCATTAACCATAGCATCCACTATTAATCCATTAGCTACTGCACCACTTTTTATCCCTTTTTCGTCTATTAATACTCCAGTGCCCGTAGCATCAAATAAACTAAATGTAAAATTACCAGTAGCATCTTTTCCTATTTGAATACGTACTTTTCCGTCTTTATCCTTGAATTGTTGTAGATTACCTTGTAATAACATACTTCCATCTTCTGATTGTATTTGTACATTATTAGTATTAAGAATACCTGTATTAATTTTATTAGCACTAACAGTGTCAATCATTGCATCCTTTATTAGTGCGTTAGCTATAGTTACTTTATCACTTGTCAATACTAAAGAGTGGATATTATCCATAGTTAAGTTTCCACCTATTAACGTTTGTATCTGTGCTACTGTAGCTTTTAGGTTAGTGATAGTCGCATTAATGGCATCTAAATCTCCAACTTTTAGGTTATCTATTTTAGCGTTAACAGCAGTAAAATTTTTAGTAGTAAGGTCTTTAAACTCACCATAGTCAGCTTTTATCTTTTGTGCTTCTAACTCTACTACTTTTAATTTTGGTACACTCTCTCCATCTAATAATAAATTACCTTCATCATCTATATATAGCCATGGAGCTTTTCCATCTTTTGTAAGTGTTTCTAACATCTCCTGTAGGTCTTGTGGTATTTTGGTATCAGGATCAGTTTGTAGTGCTTTGGTTTCAGGGTCGCCACACAAGTCCACTATTGTTTGTTTTGCAGTTTCCATTTCATTAGTTGCGTCCTGTAATTCTGCACTCATTTCCTCTGTCATTTCTTCTGTATTTAGTGCTTGTGTTAGAATACTAACAATTCTATCCATGGCCTCATCATAATCTTCACCAGCCTGTTGTATATCACCTATTTTAGCGTCCTCGCATTCTTCGTCCTCTATACTCTCAATTTGCACTTCAAGTCTATCCTGATCATCTTCAACGGTATCATCTACCTCATAATACGTATCATCCGTTGTGGTATCATCGGAAGTAGCCACTGTTGCTACTTCTCCTTCTTCTGCAAATTCTTCCATTTCCTCGTCTTCAGTGGGCCATATAATCATCTCGCCGTCGTCATCATACACGGGTCTGTCCTCATACTCTTGCCCATCACCTATCATATGTCCACCTCCTATCCAATCATAAATCTGCCTATAAATAATATATTCTTACTTGCAAGGTTTTTCACTTTCACCTTTCTAAATACTCCACTTGATAACCCATTAGTGCATTCAAGTGCTACATAGTCCCCGTCTTTGTCTTTTTCTACTACTATAGCAGTATGTGATATAGCCATAAACTCACCATTATTTTTATTATCAGCATCCATGAATATAATATCTCCAATAGCTAAATTCTTAAAAGTTTGTAAGTCTGCCACATCTACTACCCAATTCTTTTGCACAAAATACTTACCGATATTTGCTTCATTTCTTGTGCTAGGTATCGCCCAACTAATACTATTATTCCTATTATTGTCAGTTTTCTTTTCATCTCCATATGGTGACTTCTCATAAGTCCAACCTGTTAATACGTAGTTAAGAAAACAACTATCGTCTATTTGGTACTTATTATTCATTTTCCATTTACTGATATTCTCAGCGGGATTCTTGAAGTCACAAGGAGTAGTTGCATTGTATGTGAACTTACTATTATTATTATAATAGGTGTTAGCAATTTTAACTAAATCAGAAGCATATTTGAATAATGGTTGTGCATAATTACTACCTTTTTTCTTAGCTCCAACACTTCCAAGGTATGCTTTATCACTAATCGTAGTGTCTGGATTATAGTATACGGATACAATGTAAGTAGTATTTACCTTTGGTATTAGTACCCCATTCTTACAATCTACCCCCTCTAGGTATACTGTATCAGGTTGTATTAGCTTAAATCCTTTCGCAGTAGTGAATATAATACGGGCATAATAACTATCATTGTAGTTAGTGGATGAAGTTGCCGGCACTCTAAATTGTAGTTTTTTCAGTGGTTTATTGTAAGTATATACACGTTGACTATCTAACATCTTATTACTAGTTACACTATTACTTTCCCAATCTGCTCCATCTCCAAAGTATAATATCTTTTTCTTATATTCCTTATAATAAGTTTGAGTACTAGCCTTATCCTTCATAGTCCAACTGTTTGAAGTTAGACTACTTAACCACAATGTTTTATCACTAGTATTACACATATCCTTTGGTTTCCTTAGAAATATTACATATTTTGTCTTATTGCAGTAATCAAGCATCATTGTATTGAAATCATTTATTAATGTATTCATATTCTTATAATCACTTCCATAAGCACTTGTTAAATGGCATTCCTCACATACAAATATAGGTTTCTTTGGATACTTTTTAAGTAAAGCTTTTATCAGTGATGTATAGTCCTCTACTACACTATCAACATTATCTGTTATAGAAGGTACTCCAAATGCTAACATTATATGACTAACAGTTTTAGGGTATGGAGTTTTGTCTGTAACTCCATTTACTGTTATATCAGTAATAAGTTTTCCATTTTCCGCAAAGTCCTTAGGTGCAGCACTTTTAAGCCCTTTGAAAGTGACTTCATATGTTGTACTATCAGGGTCATCTACTATATCTTTTGGAGGTGTTGGTTTTGAAGGTGATTGGTCTTTTACTTTCGCTTCTTTATCGGCTCTTGCTAAGTCCCACGGTCTTAGTATTATGCCGTGTTTATACCAGTGAGCCATACTACCTCTTGTACTATATGTTATAGACATATCCTCATATCTTATAGCTCTTGGCCATTTTTTATTACCACTTGCATGGGATATCATACGTTTACCATTTACTTTACCACAATATACAACTACGTGATGTGTACCAGCAGTGGCATATTTAGAATTACCTCCAGACTTGGATGCCCATGCAACTGTTACATTTGAAGGAACTGTGGCATTACTTAGCATTATCAAGTCACCTGGTAGTAGTTCATTTATTGTTGTGCTTGTTAATTTCTTTAGGGTATAACCGCTATATTTACAAGCGCTTTTAACTAAAGTACCATAAGCACAGTTAGCTCCTCCATATTTCTGAGTTACACTTCTAAGTCCGGCATATAGATAAGCACATGAGCTTAACGAACTGCACACATAACAATAAGGTCTATATATACCATTTATAGTGCCGCTTGCTCTAAATCTTTTACTATCATCATATATACAAGCGCCACCATAGTAAGTAGCTTTTTTATATTTTTGATGTAATTCTGCTATTTCTCTAGCCTTATTAACTATTTTCTTTCTAACATTCTCTGCAACGCCTTTTTTTGTAGTAGTATTACCGTCTATTTTCCATGTAGGTGCATTCTTAACACTTGTAGCCCTAGTCATAGATGATTCTGTTAATACCGCAGTAGCAGTTGCACTCTTATTTGATGTAGCTGGTTTTACTGCTCCATAACCTTTTTTCTTGCCTTTACTATCAAGGCAATATGGTAATTGACCATCTACTACCTTGTACCATCTAAGATACCACTCTATATTAGTAGGTGTACCCCATCCGGTTACTTGTTTATATTTCTTTCTATAGTCTTTCCAAGGTGCTTGCATTGTGTCGATTACTTCCCAGTATTTCTTCTTAACTGCTGCGGATTGTTTATATAGTAAGGCACTTTTCCCACTTGGAGATACATATATTTTCATACCATATCTGTCTTTTATATAGTGCATAACAACCCATTGAAACCCCCCTATACCTAGATTGTATCCACATAGAGCCGCAAGTATATTCCAATGGTATTCTTCAAGTCTTGCTCTCATTTCATTACATCCAACCATTATTTGGTTGCATATAGCCTTATCCACTTTTACCCCATTAATAACTTTAGTGCCACAAGATTTAGGACGCATATTAGAATAAGTTGGTGTAAAGTATTCAACTTTACCATCCAGATATTTTATTTTCATTTTCTTATTGAAATATGTACCACGTTCACACTGCATAAGTCCATATCCACCTGTTGAGTCTTTTGTAGCATCGTATGGGTTTGCAGTAGATTCTGCGTATATCATTGCATAAACTAATTGTGGGTCAAGTCCAAATTTCTTGCTATAATATTCAACTGGTGCGTATATTTTCCATGTATTGGATTTACTACGCAAATTCCTTAAATTGCTATACTTATCGCTCCATTTCCCTAATCCAAAGCCGGCATAATAATCTACTGCCGCCTTGTATTGTTTTGCAGTTTTACTACTATCCTCTTTTTTATCAGGTTCAGGTTGTGTAGTAGGTGTTTTACCTTTTATTTCTCCGCATTTATATGTAATACAGTCACGTATTCTACTATCCCCTATCCATAATCCATTATCTATTTTCTTTATGTTTATAGCTCTATAATCTTCTGTGTCCTCACTTATTTTACTTGTATCATCTCCGGGTTTTACTGGGTCAGGTACTACTTTATCTGTATATTTCTTTATAAGGTTATCAATAGTTTTTTTATCGACACCTAATTGTTGTAGATACTGCCTTATTGCTAATATATCGCTTGTAGTTAGTTTTCCTGTCTTTTTAATAATATCTATAGTTTCATTTATAATATCTTCTTTTTTTAACGATTTGATGTTACTTTTTACATCTTTGAAGTTTGCTAAGGTTATTTTATTTTCACTGTCTGTTAATTCTAATTCACTTATTCTTCCTTCCAATTGTATAGGAGGATTAAACTTATCATTTACTATATAATTAGTGTCTCCTACCTCAATTTCATCATATTCATCATCTGTTAAATATACTGGTATCTCATATGAATATTTTATTTGTTTAACTTCCTGCAATTTCTTATATGTTTCTAATAACAATGCTCCTGGGTCTGTTGTATCACTGGTATATTTACCTAATATATACTTGTCCCCATTTGAAAACATATCATGTGCATCTGGATCTAATAGAAAATCTTGTCCTAATGGTTTATCTAAAGGGTCGCCTTGGTCTTTTTCCCATTTAATATCTTTGAATGTAATACCATTAGCTCCTACACCTATAAGCCCACTAGCAAGGTCTGTAGCATCGCCTGTCCTTTTCATGCCATAACTGTTGAAATCATAATCATATCTTTTATATGTTTTATTTCCTCTTTCGCCATCTGCATAGCAGTTAACAATTAATTCATAGTTTCCATTAATACTATCTATAGGATTTACTGTAAATTCATATTCGCAATTGCCATATCTAGCTATTGATTCTTGAATTACTGTGTAAACGGCTTTTGGCTCTGTAATACTAGTTTCTACTGATATATCATCAAGTTCTGGGCTTACATAACCTTTTTTATAATTTGTGTCTTTAAGAATAGTATCTAAGAATTTATTCATATTACCAGTTATAGTAGATTCTCTTATATAATCATTCCTTAATTCAATCCCTACAATTTCAGATTGTACATTCCTTACTACTGAATCAATATTTTCTTCATCTTCACAAGCCATAATCTGAAACATCTTATATTTATTATTTCGAATGAATAATACAAAATTTCTCTCAGTTATTGCCTGTTCTAATTCTTCATCAAGAGTAACTGAAAAATCAAAGGTTTCAGCTCCAGTTTCAAGATATGGATGATATGAATAATCAAAATAAAGGCTAGGTGTTAACCTAGCACATATCTTCTTATCGGAATCTAAAATTATTAATTCACCTAGCACTTTATCACTCTCCTAACCATTTATCCCTAAATATCACACTCGTTGTAGTATCTGTATCATTGCTGTTTGTTTTTATATTATTTTCTCCTGTATCTAATTCAAAATAACGACTACCTATGTCAACTAAATCATCGCATGGCTCATCATTTAAATAACATCTGTGATTTTCACAGTCTATTTCAAGCACATCTCCTTCTTGAAAATATACAATATTTTTAGGAGTTTCTTGTTCTTTAGGATTTAATTCATCAACTCTAATATGTGTTAAGCTCATAGCACTTGATTTATCAAGAGTGCTAGTAGTTCCTATATATAAAACTACATATGCTAATTTTTCAGTTGGTAAATCAGAATATTTTAAGTTTTTACTACTTTGGCTTTTTATAGTTTTGCCATCCTTAATCTTAGTAACTGTAACATTCCATACATATTTCTTATTGATTTTTTCTCTTGACAATGTCCATTGGCCATAATATTCATTCCAACTATCTAATCTCCCAGATAGTTTATTACTAACTGTAACAACTGATTTTCCTGATTTATCAGTAATTATGTATGTTTTAGTATTAGGCTTTGGTACTTTTGTTGAATCTTTAAGAACTGTTCTTGAGCCTACAGTACATCTAGGATATGTATACTCATACCATGCATTATCATCATACATTCCTAAAGTAAATAATTTTTCCCCATTAACACCAAAACCATATAACTCAATTATTCCTGTTTTATCATCAGCAGTTTCAAAGTCTTCATCATCTGGATAACTATACACTGCATTATCAGCATTAACCAGATAGTCTTTTGCTATATACCCTGAATATCCTTTGTATTTCTTAGCTAATTTATAATATGTAAGCTTACTATCTTTATCATAATGATCTTTCATTATGCATCTTACACAATCTCCTATTGGCACAGTAGCCACCATTTTACTTGATTTCTTGGCTGACTTTCTTATTGCTAATTTCTTATCTTCTTTATTATCTGGAGCAATTGCTACGAAGTTTCTAACTGTTAATTTAACCTCCGTAGTATCATATTGTTTTGTTAGGTAGGAAGCACTACAATATCCAGTAGTTTTTACTGTTTTCTTATTCTTGTCAGTGTACTCATAGTCAAAACTAACCCATCCATTCTTTAGTGTTCCATTTTTAATCTTATGACCATATTTAAATGTACCTATCTTTTTATAGTTTGTTCCTGGACCTTTTCGAACATTTAGTGATGAACTAGTTACTTCATAATAAGGAATCTTTTTGCCTGACAATATTTTTTCATCTTCATTCTTATACTTAGGTTTACTAGGGTCGCCGTTCTTTCCTGTGCTATTATGTCTCATAAATGCTGTTAATTTAAACTCATCAACACTATGACTTAAATCCTGTCTTACACATACTCCCTTCCACGTAGTGTCACCACTAGGTACTGTCCCCATAATAACACTATTTCCACTTTCACTTACTGCTAGAGTTCCGCCTACAGTCCTATCAGAACCGATACTAGCAGAAGATGTTGTCCATCCGGATGTATCTTCACATTTATCATATAATACTTTCGTTGATTGTTTTACTGCTGATAGAGACAATGTAGGATATTTGCCTACTAATATTCTTTCCCCTGTTTCTTTGTGCTCAAGTTGAGCATAATATGCATCTGTTGAAAATCCTATCTGGATAATTGGAGATATTGCCCTATTGCCAGTAACATCACATGTCAAATCACTACCTTCTGCATCTATTGCAGTTATTTCATCTGAATAAAAATATGGTTCTGGGCAAAATAACTTAATAGTAGATTCATAAGAATAAAAACATACAGGGTCTTTTTCTATTTTATCTTGTAGTATAGCTAAAATAAATCTTTCCTTGTTAATATAAAAAGGTTTAGGCTCATCTACATCAAATATATCTCTTATATCTTTTAACTTTTCATTAAGTTCTTCTTTAGTATCGCAGTCAATTAATATGTCTATTTCTATAACATATGATTCGTATTTCTTACCATTGTATATTTCTCCATCTCTGGATGCTATATCAAGCGTTGATATTTTATTAGAAGGTAATATAGGCAATCTTATTTCTTCAATGTCACATACTTCAGATAAATTGAAGCCATTGTATTTTACATTATCATATCTATGCATTATATACCTCCTAATCTATTTAATCTTTTTGTTCTATTACTTATATCTTCTTGAACTGGTTTTGATGTTAAGCGACCTACTTTCTTACTGTCCATATACATACCAATGCCATTTAGTGCATCGACCATAGCTTCTCCCATTCTATCATAATCAATAGCTGTATTTCTCGCCATTGTATCAAGCTTATCATCTAGATAATTATAAAATGAATTTAAAGGTAATATAGCTTCATCTCCTGCTTCTCCACCCCCAAATAGGGTTGGCTGTGTCATAATACCACCCTTAGCATACCAGCTTATACCAAACGAAGGAACACTTGGAGGATTTAAACTAAAACTGCCACTAACACTAAAATGAGGTAACTTTATCTTTGGTAATGACCATGAAAAATTAAAGAATGATTTCATTCTATTTATTGCATTACCAACTGCATTCTTAGCAGCATTAATCTTACTACTAATAGTATTATAAATATTACTGAATATTGAACTGACTGTACTATAAGCTGACCTAATTGGATTTATTATATAAGTCTTAACTAAATTAAATCCTGTTTGTACTACTGATTTCACAGTATTAACCTTAGCTTGAATAGTAGATTTAATTGCATTCCATACTGTAGAAATTACAGTCTTGATACCATTCCATATGGAATTTGTAACAGTTTTGATTGCATTCCACACTGTAGTGATTATAGACTTAACTAAATTAATACGATTAGTTATAGATGTTTTTATTAAATCCCATACTGTAGAAATTACAGTCTTAATTCCGTTCCATACAGTGCTTGTAATGGATTTAATTGAATTCCATACGTTTGATATAGTATCTTTAATACCATTCCATACCTCAGAACATTTCGCTTTAATTGTATCCCAGTTTTTATACAACGTTATACCTATTGCTATTAATGAGGCTATAACTGCCACTACGATAAGTACTGGAGTTGATATACCAGCTATAACTGCACCTAATCCAGTAAAAAGTCCTATCAATGGTTGTAACGTTAACATTAAAGTCCCAATTGTAGAACCAACTAATAATAATATAGCTGCTACTGCTGCTATAGTTGCTATGGTTGATTGTATACCGGATGGTAGACTGTTAAACCAGTTAGCTAAACCATTAAGTGCATCTAAAACTACATCTATGGCCGGTTTTAAACTTTCTTGAAAAGTTCTTTTTATACCTTCTATAGCACTTCCTAAATCATTATATTTGATCTCATTTAGTTGCCCTAGTGAATCCTTTGACTTATCAGCTTCACCTGATATATCCATTAATGCCTTGACTCCATCTGCCCCTAAATCTTCCCACATAGTACCAAACAATTGTACTCCTAATGCATTCTGTTCTATAGGATCTTTTATTCCAAATAAAGCACTTGTAACTTGTGATAATGCTTGTTTTGCTTCTTTTCCACCTTTCCCAAACTTAGCAGTAGTTTCATCAACATTAAGTCCTAACTTCTTAAATGCATCATCTGCTGTACCATCTTTAACACGTATGCCAAATTCTTTTACTGCATCTCCTAATTTATCCACTGAGAATGTACCTGATTCTGCACCATTTTGAAGCATATTGAACATATCTTCGCCATCTAAACCTATTTGCTTAAAATGTACTGAATATTCGTTTATAGTATCTAATAAATCATCATTTTTGTTTAAGCCATTTTGTGCACCTTGAATAATTAGATTATATGCTTCATCGGATGTATAACCAAATTGTTGCATAAGCATGTTAGCACTACGTACTGATTCAGCAACATCCATATCAAAAGTATCACGTAGTACAAATGCATTCTCAGCAGTTTTCTTAAGTTCTTCGCCAGTTTCTCCAGTTTGTTGCTTAACTATAGCCATGGTTTCAGCTATATCGTTCATATCCTCTCCAAAATTATCAGCATAAATTTCATGCATTACATTTTCAAGAGATTCGAACTCATCCTTTGTGGCTCCAGTTTGAGTAATTAAAGTATTTAGCGCCTTGTCACTATCCACGCCAAACTCAATCAATCCGCTTGCAACCTCTTTAGTTGTATCATTAAGTGCATCTAATTTATCTTTTACTATATCACTAGCTAAATTGCCTTTCATTATATCTGTGACATTATCTGCACTATCTCCTAGTTCTTCATAATTATTAGCCAACTCTTCGGATGCATCTTCTACTTCTTTTAGTGCATCTTTATTTTGTTTAAGTTCTGCTGATAGTGATTGTATCTTACTTTCTAGATTTTTAGCCTCCTGAGAACCTTGACCTTGTTCAAGACATACATTTTGATATTCTCGTTTTAACTGTCCTAATTCATTTTCTTGTTTACTAATAGTAGACTCTAATTTACCTAATGCACTTTCAGATTGTTTTGTAGAATTTTCTAATTCTTGTAGTTTTGAACTTGTTTGAGATAATGTGTTTTGTATCTTAGCATTTTGAGTTTCAGCAGTTATCAGCTTATCTGTCCACTTTTTTACTTCTTCACTATTTTCACCATAAATCTGTTTAGCTTTTTCTAGACATTCTCTTGTATAATCTATTTTTTGAGCGCTGGCTTGTAGTTTATCTTGTAGTAGTTTTTGTTTATTTTCCAAAAGTTCAACACTATCACCATTAGCTTTGAGTTGAGTAGCATTAAGATTCAACTGTTTATTCAATGTACCAATATTGCTATTCATCTCTTTAATTCCAGCTGTAAACTCGGCAGTTTCTGCTTTAAAGGTTATCTTTGCTTCCTTATTATTAGCCATTTTATCACCTGCCTTTTATTTTCTTCTTTGTCTTTGTTTTTCATATTCTTTTTCTTTTACATAGTTAATGTAATTATCGTATGCTATTTTATCTTCTAAAATAGATAAAAGTGAAGAGTAATCTACATTAAAGAAAATCTCTTCACTCATTCCTAAAATTAATACAAAATATGTATAATAATCCTCCCAATCTTCAAGGATAAACTTTGGGATTCTTGTTCTTGATTTATTTACTCTTCCTGTAGCTTTAATGAATGGTTGTCTAAACCCTACTTTTTTTTAGGGTGTATCAATTCAGCTGTTACAGTGTTTATAAGCTCCATATCTGGAGGTACCATCTCAATGAATTTATCCTCGCTCATTACTTCATCTGTACCTAATTTGTCTGAGTTAGCACAAAGGTAAGCAACATATAATACCTTTAAGCTATCAAAGATAGGGTCAAAACCCTTACCGCCTTCTAAAGCTTTCATATATTCTTCATATAACTTTTTATTATTATTTTTTACTTTTAATAGTCGAGCAAAATTTAAAGTTAGTTCAATTTTAGATCCATCTATTAATTCTAGTTCTAGCATAGTACATTTCATTATATATCACCTACCTTTGATTTCTTATACACTTGATTTTCTTACTAAGGCCGGTGTGAATGCAGTTAGCCATGTACTTTTTACTGTTTCATCAACATCATTAGTCACTACCATTTCATACTTACCATTACCAAAGTCATCTGGCATTATTGATATTTCTATTTCAATTTCTGCTATTTCTTCTACTCCATTTTCAATACTTCCTTTTGGTGCAGAAGCCATTATGCATCTTGGATAAGCTATCATCTTTTCTAGCCCATCTTCATCTAATACTTTAGCTACATAAGTAAACTCTTTATGTCTACTATTTCTACCATAAGCTACTACCCCATCTTTCAAGTCTGTACTTTCCATTCCAAATGCTTTTACATAAAGATCATATCTAATATGTAAAGATAAAGTTAATGTACCATTACCAGTTCCTATTGTTCTTGTTTTAGCAACAATACCTTCACATTTTTTTTGTACTACTTTACATTCTAGTTCTTCATCTAATTTACCTACGCATCCTAGTTTATTAAATGAGCTTTCTGCTGCATCATTAAATTTTACAGATGATTCTTTGACTTCATATTCTGCGAAATTAGTTTGATATATAGCCATCTTATCAATCCTCCTTATTTAAAATTATTTTGTAGTTTTTCTAATAAATTGTTTACTACGTTATCATATTGAGCATCTACCCCATGTTGCATAAAATCATTTGGAACTTTGCCTTGGAAGTGTACTCCTTCTGCTTCCTGTGGAAAATACAAATAATTGTATTGTGTTTTTGTATGTATATATAATGATAAATTTTCTTTCTGTTCAGCTTTCAATGGTGAGCTATCTTTCGCATGTTGCTTATCACGATTTGATACAGGAATATAATTTATTATGGCTTGAGTAAATATGTTGCTAGCTTCGTTTTTTAAGTAATTATTTATTACCTTTTCTGCCCCATCTCCATAACTCATTATGGCCTGTTGTAATCTTTCAATATCTTCGGCTGATAATCCAAATACTGCTCTAGCCATCTAAATCACATCCCTTAAATGCTCTTGTAAATTCTAAAGTCAGCATTTCAACCACCATATCTGTATTATTTTTTGTAATATAATTAAACTGCATCGACTGATCTGTTAGTTTTAACCTTGTATTATCTTGTATTGCTTTTATTACTTTTTGTTCAAAACCTTCTGGGATATAATTTTCCATAATTATATGGACCTGATAATAATAGTTGTAATCTAGTTTACTTTTACCACTTCTATCAAATTCCTTTTTGTTAAATACAAAGTAATTCCATTTATCTTTTCCTTTTGTAAATGTTCTTCCATACCATACCGGTAACTCAAATGTTTGTTCCAATACAGATTGTATTTGTTCAAGTATTCCATCTAATTTACTCAACTTCTGTCACCTCTTCCAAATAAAAATACAACTCTCTATTCTTTCTATCTTCATCTATATAGATGATGTCATACAGTGTATTTTCAATTGTTACTTTGTACTCATTATTTATATTTTTATAGAATCTAGTTTTGACTTTTACATTTAAAGTTCTATCATTTGACTCCGCAAAATCTAAATCTTGTTGCCTTTTACTACATTCTTCATATGCTAACTTAACAATAAATTCAAGATTATCCTTTGTTTTAATATTCTCTTTTGCTCCAAAATTAGTTTTAACTGGTATTTCCTTATAAACTCGAATATATCCATCATTGTAATTACTTGCTCTCTTCATAATTTATAACCTCATACATTTGCCTTATTTGCATTATCTCATTGAAATAATTATCATCAAATTCATTGATACAATTGTTATAAGCATACATACAGTAATTAAGAAAAAGGCTATGTTCTATACCCTCTTTAGAGTAGTCTATACTATACCCAAGTTTATAATTCAATGTTAATTTAGCATCTTCTATTATCATATTAAGTTTTCTTTCTGTATCTTCTTCATCCCAGGTAATGTTTAATTTATCTTTCAAATCTTGTAATAAACTATCCATGACTTTCTCCTTTCTAAAAAAGAAAAGACTAGTCATAGACTAGTCTTTCTTATTACTATTGTCCCGCTTTAGTAGTTACAGTTCCTTTAACTGTACTTTCTACAGTTCCTTTTACTTTTGTGTATACTACTGCTTCTTCTAATTCAGATATATCAAGTAATAAAGAGCATGTATTATCAAATGCTTTACCTTCTCCATAAGTTTTTATTTTATAAACTCTATTGTCTTCTAGGAACTGATATTCATCTGAATAAGTTATTACTCCATCTTTTGCTGCACCCATAGCCATAAAGTATTCTTGTGGTAAGCATACTATAGCTTTACCTGTTGCAATTTCATTTGATATTACAACTTCTGTAGGGAATGGGAATACATCTTTTACATATACTCCATTTACATTAAGCAAAGTTGTAGCTGGCATTACTTTAGTTAAGTAATCTATTTGATTACATATAAATAATACTGAACCAAATTTTCTAGTTCTTCCGCCATGTTTTTTACTATTGTCATCTGTATATTCTTCTGTTTTAGCCATTTTTGAAATTAAATCACCATAAGTTTTAGGTGAAAAATCTGTTATTTTTATAGCAGTTTTTTGAGGATATCCAGTACTAGTAGAGTATGACACTCCTTTATGTATATCTCTATCTAAACCTATAGGAGAATTTATACCATTTCCACTAACTATTGCTTTTTCTATTCCACATGCTATAGCATCTTTCATTATAGTTCTTACATAAGCATCTATAAATGTAGGTCCTAAATCTAACATATCTTGAGGAACTGAAACAAATGCAGATAATTTATTTTGAGTTATGTCTACTGCTTTAAATGCGGAAGTAAGTTCTTTTGTTATTTTACTGTTCAATGGTCCCCAAACTGCAGTATCTATTGTATGATCATTTAATATCCATTTAGTAAGATATTTAGCATTTACAAAATTTATTTTAGTCAATAGTGGATGTTCTTCTAATAAATCTTTATATATATCAGTTATGATAGTTTCTGGCATTATGCCTTCTGGTGAGCCTATAAAATCTGCGAATGATTGTTGAGGTTTATTTGATTTAGCAGCTTCTATAAATCCTTTATACCATTTTTCTTCAGCAGTAGTAAGTTGTCTATAACCTCTATCTGCTAAAACTGATTTGTCTTGAGTTTGTTGATACTCTAATGCATCATCTTTTATTTTTTGCATTTTTTCTTCTAGTGCATTACTAAGTATTATTACTGCTTGATCTTTATCTTCCGCTTCTAAAAACTTAGTTATTTCTTCTTTAAATTTTATATCTTTATTTAATATTGCCATTATTGTTGGCCTCCTTTTCTATTTAATTTATTTTTAAATTCATTAAAAAAAGAACATTTAGTATGTTCTTCCGGTTCTTTACTCTTATTTTCTTCGCTATTATTAATTTCTGTATTTAAATCATCTTCTTTTTTAGCATTTAAAATAAGTTTCATTAATGATTTTTTAACTGACTGACTAACTTCTTCGGCTTCTTTTTCATTTACAATAGCCGTGATAAATCCTTTTTCTATAGCTTCCTGTGGAGTTATCCAAGTCTCGTCATCAAGCATTTGCTTTAATTCTTCTTCTGTTATATTTATTTCTTGCATATAAGCATTGACACTAGCTTGAGTAATTTTATCTAAATCATCGGCTTGTTTTCTTAACTCTTTAGAGTTTCCTTTTGCTCTCGTCCATGCATTATGTATCATAAGTAGTGATGCCGTAGACATTATTCTTTCATCTCCAGCCATGAAAACTACACTGGCGGCACTACATGCAAAACCATCGCATACAGTTTTCACTTTTGCTTTATGTCTTTTAAGTTGGTTATATATAGCTAAACCTTCCGCTACCTCTCCACCATATGAATTTATGTATACATTTATTTGGTCACACTCTAACTCTTCTATTTGCTTAGATAGTGTATAGCTTGATACATCACTTTCAAGCCATTCCCAAGATGTTATGTCACCATATATTTGTATATCAACTTCATTATTATTTTGAGTTAGTTGGAAATATTTTTTATTCATCTTCTTCACCTCCTCCATTATTATTTTGTCCATCACCTATTAATCTGTTTTCCACTGTATCATAGTTTTTAGTTATAAAGTGTTGTTGACTAAATTTAGTGTTAAGTCTATCAAATCCTATTATTTCTCTAACTTCATCTATACAGCACGTACCAGATGCAATTAATTTGTCTGCTTTTTCAGCAACATCTAATATATCTATATGATTAATAGTTGATGTATCTACTTTTACATAATTTCCTTTCGTCCAATTATCATATCCTCCTGAAGTTTTCCTTGTAGTTTCTTCTGAAATCATATCTGCTATTGGATCTATACAAAATGTAAGAAATACTTTTACTATTTCATTCATATTTGTAATGTTTCCTAACATAAGACTAACTGGTATTTGAAGTGCTTGAGCTACTATTTCAAACATTTCTTTTCTCAATGCCCTAAAATCAGAACTATCCTTATTTGTATTAGTTCCATCCATGTACTGCAAATCATACCCTTTGTATTGTGGATATACAGCATTATCATTTTCCATAAATTCTTTAAGTTGTTTTTGTACTATCTCTCTATATGTTTTCTGAAAGTTTTCATCAGATGCTTTGACTTGGTCTAGAACTAATTTATATTTTGCTCCATTACTCTTTTTATAACTTTTTGCTGCATAAGAAAGTAGTTCTCCATACTGCTCATATAAATTATCGATTAATTTTTTTATATTAGAATTATTTAATTGTAATCTTAATACTTCGCTACTTTTAAAAGTTTTATTTAGCTGTAAATTTCCTATTACAACTCCCTTATATAAGTTTCCTAGTATTGGATATTCTTCCGGAGTATAACTATCAGCGCAATATAAATTATCATTTACATCAACTAATATACATTCATTTTGATATATCATTTTTTCAATGGCTTTATGCCAAAGTTGACTGCTATTTTCATTTGCATTAGGTGACACATTTAAAATATAATAAAGCTTATTTTTTACTTCTTGATTATTTTCATATACTTTTATTTCACACTTAGCTATTGCATTCGCTATAAGAGATATAGCTGTTTGTATAGCTAACTCCTTATAATATATTTCTTGTATCTTTTCCTCTATTATATTTTCGGTTATTTCACCCTTTTCATTTTTAACATTCCCTAAAAAGTCCATAAACCATGTTTTTATACTCACAATTTCCTCACCTCCTTTTAGAATATAATAGGAGGCATAAAGAATAATTCATTATTATCTTCATCCTCCAATACATCTTGAGCAGCAATCATAGCATGGACAAATGCCATGAATCCATCTGTTTTCCTTGATTTAGGCTCTATCTTGTCGTATACATAGTTACCTAAATTCTTATCAGTTAGTTTAGTATTATTAGTAAACCACCTCATAAGTGGGTTATCTCCCCACACTATTTGGTGATTATTAAATAAACTATCTATTACTGGTACAATTTTCATAATATCACTAGGTCTAATTATTTTTACTTGTTCTTTGTTTGTTGCATCTATCTCAATATTCTTCATAGATTTACTTAACAATGCCAACCTAAAATTATCTACTCCTAATTTAACAAAATTATATTTTATTAGCTGTTCTTGTATCCATTCTGTGGCCATATCTGGATTAATTTCTATGTCATCAACTATAGTTAATAATCCTTGCTCTGACCATTCTTCTAAAGGTGCTTTTATTCTGTCCTTATCTCTAGAATTAGTACAAAACCAGCTATGACTAACCCAATAATATATGCCACCTTTTAAAAAAAGTAACCCTACACTCATCATGTCATTTACCTTTGTATAGTCAATTCCAATAGTGCAGCTTGCTCCCTCAAGGTTTGGTATATCTTTATTTGTCGATAATATATTTTCCCATGAAGTTACTTCAATATCTTTTGAACCTTTTGGAATATTCATCCTCTTAGTCATAAAAGCATTATTTACATAAGGATTAATCTTATAATCTGCATATTCTTTTTTCATTTGTTCCATTAATGAAGGTCTATAAGGTAAAGAAGGATTAGCTTTTGCCCAGTTATCTGGATTATCAACTTCTTTTTCTTCATCCAGCTTACAAATAAAAGGGAGAAAGCCATTATCCTCGACTTCTCCCTTTAATATCATTATTGCTTTTTCTAATAAATTATCCAGTGGACCATCCCTTACATCTCCATTTGTTGTTATGTAAGTTCTTCTTGGATTATCTTTTTTACCTAAACCTGTAGTAAATACATTTATATTTGCCCAGTTTTGATAAGCATGTATTTCATCAAAGTCAACTTTACCTGAACGCAAACCATCTTTCCCTTTTGGATTATTAGTTCTAAACTTTATTTTACTTTTAGTCTTAAGATTTATAATTTCTTCCTTATTCCAATAGAAATTCCTTTTCATTTTTTTTGTATATTTAGGATCTTCTAATATATTATATATATCATTAAATGTTGTTTTAGCTTGGTCTTCTGAGTTGGCTGATATATCTATATCGTAATTTTTTATTCCATGAGTAGGCGTAATTAAACAAAAGTCCTCATAAGCTAAATAAGCATTTTTACCAGAACCTCTTCCAACTAAAATAAACAAGTCAGCAAATCTAGGTAATCCATTTTCTTTAAATACACAGTTATGTAAAACAAATAAAAATTTCTCCCATGGGAATAAATTAAAAGGAAAGTATTTCTGATAAGAAAAATATTTTTCTACTTTTTCTTCATCTATTATTAACTTTTCATTATCAAATATATTTTTTATGAACTTGGATAATAATTTTTGTTCTTTACACATTGGAAATACTTCATTATCAATAATATCTAAGTATTCTTTGATATATTTATTATAATTCATCGTCATCACCACTGTCTGCTACAGTAGCTTTAATTCCTAGTTCATTTAAAAGTTTAAGCATTTGAGCATTTGTCTTATTTAATTCTCCTACACTGTCATTTCTTTTATAACCAGATTGCCCTCCGCCATTATTGTATTTTACATTTACTCCTCTTTTATTGATATCCTCTATAAGGAGTGATTTTGTTATCCAAAATGCCATATAATCTTCTACTAAATCTCTAAACTGTTCTCCATACGTGCCATTTCTATCTAACTGGTCTAATAAATCTTGTCTAATTTTATTATATTTTTCACTGCTTTTTAATTCTTTTATAGCTTTTCTATCTGCCATTTCACCACCTCCTTATAGTAATATCAGCATACCCACCCTCATGTGAGTTTTATAAATTTTCGTTTTGTCTTCTACCCTCCCCCGTTGAAACGCCTCCCTTTTTAAAAAATGGTTAGGGGGGAGTGGGGGGTAAAAATTTTCACCATCGCTCTTCATTTTTAAATTTATTTTTATT
>ERZ860590.178-NODE-178-length-70231-cov-7.884319_pt1 | contig 70231 bp, 50 predicted proteins | sample MGYA00509975_ERZ860590 | MGnify/ENA primary metagenome ERZ860590 (study PRJEB30046, sample SAMN00715250) | human gut metagenome | study: EMG produced TPA metagenomics assembly of the A metagenome-wide association study of gut microbiota in type 2... | reverse complement strand
CGTCACCTTGCCAGTGAAAGTTTTCACCGCGGATTTCACAACGGTCCGGTTGCAGTGTATCCATGCGCATTAAGCCGTGAATGATGTAAGAGACGCCACCCAGCGCTGCTTTTAATTTTTCCGGCGTTTCTGTGGTAATACGTGTCCCAAACCCACCCGTTGCCATATTAATAAAACAGGTTTGTTTGTTGACCTGCGCCATATCAATCGCAATAGCGTCACCAGCAATTGCTAGTTTCAGCGCCTTATCCATTGCCTCAGGTATACCCACGCTGGTCGCGAAATCGTTCGCTGTACCTAGTGGCAAAATCCCCAGCGCGGGTATGTCATCGCCCTCACACTGAATCAGCGCCGAGGAAACTTCATTAATAGTGCCATCGCCGCCACCGGCAATTACCGTTGCGACGCCCAGCTTCCGGGCCTCTTCTACAAATCGGGCGGCATCGCCTTTCTCCCAGGTGACCCGCACATGGATCGTCATTCCTTCCTCGCGCAACAGCATAATTGCTTCGCGCAAGGGTTGATTGTCAGTACTTTTGCCGTTAAGAATCAGTAAGCTGGCGGGAAATTCTGCCATAATCGTATGCCTTTATGATTGGTCTGTAGATAGTGTAGAGCAGAAAAGAAAAGGCGGAGTCAGAACAGGATGAAAATCGGAGGATAAAAAATCAGTTCAAGGATGGGGAATTCAGTGGTTACCAGTAAGGGGGGGCAACGGTACACTCGGTTTTTATCGGCATAAATGATCACTCAAAGCACTTAAGCATTATTTTACTGTGGATTCAGCGTGGCAGCGAACATTAACGGTAGTCAGGGACAAACTTCAAAAGAGCATATGCATCATATTCAACAAAGCAATGGCATCCTCAATGTACGATTCCAATTATATTAAATAATTCCTATGAGGTTATCTGTGATAGGCCTCCATGTCTGTATTTCCTACTTATGTAGGAAATTCTGCACAAAACATTTATTATAATCCTATTCAATAATGACAATGATGTCATTATTATATTTCAACACTAGAGAGTGTCGTTGGTGTTTAATGGGGGAAGGTGAGATGAAAAAGACAGCTGCTATATCATTAATTAGTGTTTTTCTTATGTCTGGTTGTGCTGTGCATAATGATGAGACAAGTATCGGTAAATTCGGTCTTGCCTATAAAAGTAATATCCAGCGTAAACTCGATAACCAATACTACACTGAAGCCGAAGCATCTTTAGCCAGGGGCAGAATATCTGGTGCAGAAAATATAGTGAAAAATGATGCAGCTAATTTCTGTGTTACTCAGGGCAAAAAAATGCAGATAGTTAACCTGAAGACTGAAGGGGCAGGATTACATGGCGTCGCGCGTCTGACATTCAAATGTGGAGAGTGAGAATAGATTCAAGACTACCATGGACACATCCATTTTTATCTCTGATAAGGTATTCTTCAACACCATTATTGAATGTGAGTAATAATGACAAGCAGATAGATGAAACTACAGCAGAATTTTTATTTTATGCGGCTATCAGAAAATGATGGCATAAATATTCCTATGCTTTAGCTTCATTTTTTGTAAGCGTCAAACATGCGCGTTCTGGCTGTGCGTAGCCGGACCCTGTGCGAGCACGATGCCGTTAAGTGAAAGGCATCGTGCTATGAAGGGGAATTCTATCGATATGGTCAATGGAAGGAGGTAACCCGGTATGAATCCTTCCTTCTGTTTCATTGAATTACGCATAAAAAATAAGCCCGTGTAAGGGAGATTACACAGGCTAAGGAGGTGGTTCCTGGTACAGCTAGCATTTTATGGGTTATGTTTTTCAGCGAAACGGATGATAACCTTAATAAATGCAGCTGTATGTGATCGGTTTCTAAGAATTTTCCATCCGGGAAAAATAATCGAAATTAATCACTTACCGTGTGGGTTACGCGTGGTTTCCCCGGAGAAATTACGCATCAGCAGAGCGTAATTGAGCTCAAGATCCTGCGGGACCGGGAGCCACACAGTATAACCATCGCCTGGTGCGACCGGCATAGCTTCACCTTTGGCGTTTTCCATGTGCTCAAGGGTAAAATTAATGTTGCCTTGCGGCGTCATCAGCTCAAGGCTGTCGCCAACGGAGAATTTATTTTTCACCGCTACCGCCGCGAGGTCCCCCTTGCGCTCACCGGTAAACTCACCAACAAACTGCTGGCGGTCAGAAACTGAATAACCGTATTCGTAGTTCTGATAATCGTCGTGAGTATGACGACGCAGGAAACCTTCGGTATAGCCACGATGCGCCAGACCTTCCAGAGTTTCCAGCAGGCTGGTATCGAACGGTTTGCCCGCAGCGGCGTCATCGATAGCTTTACGGTAAACCTGTGCGGTGCGTGCGCAATAGTAGAAAGATTTAGTACGGCCTTCGATTTTCAGCGAATGCACGCCCATTTTGGTCAGGCGTTCTACATGGGCGATGGCGCGCAGATCTTTCGAGTTCATGATGTAAGTGCCGTGCTCATCTTCAAACGCGGTCATATACTCGCCCGGACGCTGGGCTTCTTCGATCATAAACACTTTGTCGGTTGGCGCGCCGATACCCAGCGTCGGCTCAACATTTTGCACCGGAATCGGTTCGTACTTGTGTACGATGTTGCCAACGTCATCTTCTTTCCCTTCCTGGACGTTGTACTCCCAGCGGCAGGCGTTGGTGCAGGTACCCTGGTTCGGATCGCGCTTGTTGATATAGCCAGAGAGCAGGCAGCGACCGGAGTAGGCCATGCACAGCGCGCCGTGAACGAAGATCTCGATCTCCATATCCGGCACCTGATTGCGGATCTCTTCAATCTCTTCCAGCGACAGCTCGCGAGAGAGGATCACGCGGGTCAGGCCCATTTGCTGCCAGAATTTCACCGTCGCCCAGTTTACGGCGTTAGCCTGCACCGAGAGGTGGATCGGCATTTCAGGGAAGTGCTCACGCACCAGCATAATCAGCCCTGGATCGGACATAATCAGCGCATCCGGCCCCATTTCCACCACCGGTTTCAGGTCACGGATAAAGGTTTTCAGCTTGGCGTTGTGCGGTGCAATGTTGACCACGACATAAAACTTTTTCCCCAGCGCGTGGGCTTCATTGATGCCGAGCTGAAGATTTTCGTGGTTGAATTCGTTGTTGCGCACACGCAGGGAGTAACGCGGCTGGCCCGCATAAACAGCATCTGCGCCATAAGCGAAAGCGTAACGCATATTTTTCAGCGTTCCCGCCGGGGAAAGGAGTTCCGGTTTAAACATAATTCTCTCGTTCTGATGACAGGTCAGATCCGCTTCACCTGATGAAGCGGTTAGGGGAGTGCCCCCACTTTAAGGGCGGGCATTGTAGCGCAATCGGCGGGTTTAGCTCCAGTGTAAATGTCTGGTGGCGTCCTGGTTTTGGTTAAGGATACGAATGACGATAATTTCCCCTGGTGATTGCAGGAAATAAATGACGTGGCGTTCAAAAGGAAGAACAAAAATACCTTCGCCTAATTCAGGTCTGGGCGTACCTATATTATTGTTACTCAGAATCTGGAGAACGTCTGAAAGATGTTCCACATATCTGTCGGCTTGTGGTTCGCCGAAATGGTGATAGCTGTAATACCAGATGCCTTCTAAATCCTCATTGGCTTTTGGCATGAGTTTAATAATACGCACATTATTTCCTTATCCCTGCTTTCACCTTCCGTAAGAACGCGTCCTTTTCCCACGGCTGAGCTTCACCACTACTCAACCCTTCTGCGAGCATGTCACGTAACGCTTGCAGGCGAGACTCTGCTTGCTTTTCTCGAAGTAATCGCAGTGACTCACGGATCACTTCGCTTTGGGTGCGATAGTCGCCGGATTCAATTAAGGACTCGATAAATTCACGCAACTCATCGCCGAGATCAACCGTCATCGTTCTGGCCATTTTACGCTCGCCTGTAAGTAAAAATCTTACATCAGTGTATGTCATAAACCGGATAGCGTCACGAAAGTATTAGAAGATATTTTGGCACATGAACATGTTCAGGAGGATAAGTATGGGATGGTAAACAAAGAAAGCACAACGAGTGCTCGTCAGTGCCCACTATTTTAATGGCGGCGGTTACTCTTAATTATTAATAACTAAGCGTTATTTGGATATAAAGCCGGACGCCAACAACCCACGCCCGGCATCGTAATTACGTATTGTCTTTCACCGTCTGGCTTGTGCCATTGGCTTTAACGGAGGCAATTCCGGTTTCACGAGATTGCGCGGTGGCGTACATCTGGCTGGAGCCGATAATTTGATGATTAGCGGCTTTCAGATTGAAATAGAATTTGCCGTTACTTGCCGTTTTTTTCTCATAGCGTTCTTCTTGCGGGCTGTTGCTACGCACCGACGCGATGCCCTTTTCCGCAGAGGCTTTTGAGGTATACAGCTCGCTGGTGAGGATAGTCTCACCATTGCCCGCTTTTAGCACAAACCGGAACTGATTATCACTGCTCTTACTGAGTTCAAACCAACCAGCCATAATGACTCCTTGATTGAAATTGTGTATCGAAAACAGCATCTAAAGGTGCTGTTTACCGATTAAAGTATGAGCGATTTTCTGATGCCTGCCAGGGCGGAGAGATAATGTCAGTTTGCTGACCATGCGTGGGATAATGTTGCCGGATCGGGTCTGAACGCCATCTCCGGCTAACAAAATAATGTCGCTAAAACTAAACGATGCGGCAGGCGTCGGCTTCCCAGCGGTAACCGACGCCATAAACGGCGCGGATAAATGACTGTTCGGCGTCGAGAGATTCCAGCTTGCGGCGCAGGTTTTTAATGTGGCTGTCGATGGTGCGGTCGGTTACTACGCGGTAGTCGTCATAAAGATGATTGAGCAAATGCTCGCGGGAGAACACTTTTCCTGGTTCATGAGAGAGCGTTTTCAGCAGACGAAATTCCGCAGGCGTCAGGTCAAGCATTTTACCGCGCCATGAAGCCTGAAAACGACCTTCGTCGATAATCAACGGGCTTTCAGCATCCTGTTGCTGCAACTCGCGCTGCGGTTTGCAACGGCGCAAAATGGTTTTGACGCGCGCTACCACTTCCCGTGGGCTGTACGGCTTACAGATATAATCATCTGCGCCAATCTCCAGCCCCAGCAGGCGATCGATCTCTTCGATTTTTGCCGTCACCATCACGATCGGAATGTCAGAAAAACGACGAATTTCCCGGCACAGCGTCAGGCCATCGGTGCCAGGGAGCATCAGATCTAACAGGATCAGATCCGGTGGTGTCTGGCGCACATACGGCAGTACCTGATCGCCGTGGCTGATAAGCGTCGGCGCATAGCTCGCAGCACGCAGATAATCAATGAGCAACTGCCCCAGCTTCGGTTCATCTTCCACGATCAAAATACGCGGTGTGTTTTCGTCGATTGGTAACTCGGTCATACTTCTCTCTGTAAATCCCGTTCCAGCGGTAACTCTACTGTAATGCTTACCCCGCCAAAAGGCGAATGGGCAGCAATAATGCGACCATTATGTGCTTCAACAATGTTCAGGCAAATCGCCAGCCCCAGCCCGGAACCGCCGCTGGCACGGTTGCGGGAACCTTCGGTGCGATAAAAACGTTCAAACAATTTTTGTAGCTGATCGTCACTGACACCTGGCGCACTGTCGGCAAAGGTCAGGCGCACCGTTTTGTCGCGCTGCCCGGCAGAGATTTGCAGGCTGCCGCCGCTGTCAGTGTAGCGCAGGCTGTTTTCCAGTAAGTTATTGAATAACTGCATTAAACGGTCGCGATCGCCAAATACGGTAATACTGTCTGGCAGGGAAAATTGCAGTTTCAGGCCACGACTGGCGAATCGTTCGCGAAATGCGCCGCCCGCCACTTCCAGCAGTGGGATCAAATCTACCGGTGCTTTTTGATAGGCGAGAGCGCCTTCATCAGACATCGACAACTGATGGAGATCGTCAACCAGTTTGGTCAGTGTACCGACCTCCGCCTGTAAAGACGCCACCGTCTCCGGCGTGAATTTACGCACGCCATCCTGAATGGCTTCCAGTTCACCGCGCAGCACCGCTAATGGCGTACGCAGTTCGTGAGAAATATCGGCCATAAAATCGCGCCGCATTTGCTGGTTTTTCTCCAGTGTGCTGGCAAGCTGGTTGAAGTCTTGCGCCAGTTTGCCCAGTTCATCTTCACTGGTGGGCGTTACGCGGGTAGTGAAATCGCCCGCCGCCAGTTTGTGCGTGCCATCGACAAGTCGTTTTACCGGTGCCAGTAAACCGCGCGCCAGCAGAAAAGTGGCAAGTGCCGCGAGTAACGTTGCCAGGGCGACAATCAACCAGCTGGTTTGCCGCTGTTGTTTATCGAAATTGATATCAGTATTGCGCGTTAACCGCTCAACGGGGGAGGCGATCACCGCGCCAACTTCCGCACCGTTGACCAGAATGGGTCGCCGTGTACCGTCAGGTGGAATCGGCGCTCGCGGACCAACCAGCACTTTGTTGTTTTGATCAACCACCCAGAACTGGGTACGCCAGCCGTGCGGTGGCATACCCGGGCCGGGTTTATCTTCCGAATTATCGTGTTCAAATGAACGCAGGATCTGAAAGACAAAGCGATCATTGTTGCGCAGGAAGCGCCAGTTGCCATGCTGCGCATACTGCTCGCCAAGCGCATCACTTAACAGTTGTAATCGCTGTTCATTACCATGCTTGATGTAATCAATAAAGCCACGCTCAAAACTGATACGCACCGCCCAGTGCATACTGATCAGCAAGACAATGCAGGTGGCGAAAATCGCCAGAAACAGTTTGCCGGTAATACCGGGTCGCCAGAACTTCATTGCGCGCTCCTTTTTCGCCGCGAAATAGCTACATTTTGATGCGTATCGTTCGGCACTCTGGCAAAGATGAACGCCGGAAGGGCGATGATCAACGCCATGCTAAGCCAGGTGTACATAAAGACGGTTTGTGTGGTGCCGCTGTCGACGCTGACATGCTGTGAACCAAAAAGTCCCAGCAACAGCCCGGCGATAGTGACGCCGATACTCATCGACAATTGCATAATCATCGACAGCAGGCTGTTGCCGCTGCTCGCCAGATTGTCCGGGAGATCTTTCAGCGTCAGGGTGTTCATGGAGGAGAAACGCGTCGAGTTGACCATCCCTTGTAAAAACAGGACGAACGGCAAAACGTAGTACCAGCCCAGCAGGGCGGTAGTCATAAACAACAGGGTGACCAGCGACAGACCCTGCGTGGTCGCTACCAGTACCCGACGATAACCAAAGCGATTCACCACCTGTACCACAATTCGCTTCATCCCCATGCTGCCGAGCACCATCGGGATCATCATCAGTCCGGCATGAAAAGGCGAGAAACCGAGGCCAATTTGCAGGAAAACCGGTGTCATAAAGGGCAACATGCCACTGCCAATACGTCCGGCAAAGCTCCCCGCCAGGCCCAGCGAAAAGGTACGAGTGCGGAACAGTTTCAGACTGAAAAGAGCGCGGTGGTTATTTCTGGCGTGCAGCAGATAAAGCACCAGTGCCACCACGCCAACTGCGACCAGGCCTGCAATCGTCAGCGGCGATAAACCTGTACCTTTACTGCCGTCCAGCGCCAGGGTTAATACCGCCATGCCAACCGCCAGCAATAAAAATCCGGAGAGATCAAAGCGCCGCGTCTGCATGGTGTAGTTCGGCATTAACAGCAATGTGGCGATCGCACCGATAATCCCCACCGGAATGTTGATCAAAAAGATCCAGTGCCACGATGCGTACTCCACCAGCAGACCGCCGAGCGCCGGACCGAGCAGCGGACCGACCTGACCGGGTAACGTGACAAAGGTCATCGCCGCCATATATTGCTCGCGCGGTACGATTTTCATCACCGTCAATCTGCCGACCGGCACCATCATCGCGCCGCCAACGCCCTGTAACGCGCGTGCCAGCAACAGTTCGTTCAGCGTGCCGGAAAGCGCGCAAAACAGTGAACCGAGAGTAAACAGCACGATGGCGGTAAAGAAAATATTGCGCACGCCGACTTTGTCCGCCAGCCAGCCGCTGGCGGGCAGCATCACCGCCACGGTCAGCACATAAGAGACAATGACCATGTGCATATGCAACGGACTTTCCCCGAGGCTTTGCGCCATTGAGGGAAGGGCGGTGTTTACGATGGTGGTGTCCAGCGACTGCATAAAGAAGCCGAAAGCCACAATCCACAATTGCCAACGGGTGCTGTCGGGAAGATCTGTCATTTACTCGGTTACCGTTTGTTTAGGTTTACGCGAAAAACGCAGCCGCAGACGGTCGAAAAAGAGATACACCACCGGCGTGGTATACAGCGTAAGGAGCTGGCTCATTACCAGTCCGCCGACAATGGTGATCCCCAGGGGTTGCCGCAGCTCCGAGCCGTCGCCGCCCGACAATACCAGCGGCAGCGCACCAAACAGCGCCGCCAGGGTAGTCATCATAATCGGGCGAAAACGCAGCAGACAGGCCTGGAAAATAGCTTCCTGCGGCGTCAGGTTACCGTGCCGTTGGGCTTCAAGCGCAAAATCGACCATCATAATGGCGTTTTTCTTCACGATGCCGATTAATAGCATGATCCCTATCAGGGCGATTAGGCTGAACGGGGCATTGAACAGCTCCAGCGCCAACAGCGCTCCAACGCCCGCCGAGGGCAGGGTGGAGAGAATCGTCAGCGGATGTACGTAACTCTCGTAAAGGATACCCAGCACGATATACACCGTGGCGATGGCGGCGATAATCAGGATCACCTGCGAGTTCATCGTCTCCTGGAACACCTGCGCCGTGCCGGCAAAACTGCCGCGCACCGTCGAAGGCACACCAAGCTGGGTCATTGCGCGATCGATCGCCGCACTGGCGTCCGAGAGCGATTTTCCGGTCGGCAGGTTAAACGAAATGGTCGAGGCCGCCGATAATCCCTGATGATTCACCGATAGTGGGGCATTCGCCGGTTGCCATTTAGCGAAATACGACAGCGGGATCGCTTTGCCTTCGTTATTGATAACGAACATTTTTTCCAGCGCACTGATGTCCTGGGTATAGCGCGGATCCACTTCCATCACCACTTTATACTGGTTCATCGGCTGGTAAATGGTCGAGATTTGCCGCTGACCGAAGGCGTTATTTAACAGACTGTTGGCGGCTTGTACGTCGATTCCCAGCCGTGCCATGGTGTCGCGGTCGTAAACCAGATTCATCTCCGCGCCGTTATCCTGCTGATCGGAGTTCACGTCCGCCAGTTCCGGCAACGTCGCCAGTTTTTTGCGGATTTTCGGCTCCCATTCTCGCAGTGCCGCCAGGTCGTCGGATAACAACGTGTACTGGTAGCTGGCGTTCGACTGACGCCCACCAACGCGAATATCCTGTACCGCCATCAGGAACAGATTCGCCCCCGGTTCTTTCGCCAGTTTTACGCGCAGACGGTCGATAATTTGCTGCGCCGTTTCGCTGCGTTCGTCGCGTGGCTTGAGGGTGATAAACATCATCCCGCTGTTCACTCGCGAACCGCCTGTAAAGCCGGTGACATTATCCACTGCCGGATCGTCACGGATAATTTTCATGAAATCCTGCAACTTACCGCGCATCGCCTGAAACGAAATACTCTGATCCGCCTGAATCCCGCCCATCAACACGCCAGTGTCCTGCTCCGGGAAGAAGGTTTTCGGGATCGAGATATACAGCCAGATATTCAGCGCAATGGTGCCAAGCAGCACCACGCCCACCAGACGGGTATGATTGAGCACCCATTTCAGTGACTTGCCGTAGCCTTGTTGCAGGGCTACCAACATGCGACCAAAACCACGCAGTCGCTTTTGCTCGCGCGGCTTGCTGGCTTTCAGCATCCAGCCACACATCATTGGCGTTAATGTCAGAGAAACCAGCAACGATATACCAATGGCGACAGAAAGCGTCACGGCAAATTCGCGTAACAGTCGGCCCGGCAATCCGCCCATCAACAGCAGCGGCAGGAACACCGCCACCAGTGACAGACTCATCGACAGCACCGTAAAACCGACTTCGCGAGTACCTTGCAGTGCGGCTTGCAACGGTTTCATTCCCGCTTCCAGATGACGGGCAATGTTTTCCAGCACCACGATGGCGTCATCCACCACGAAACCAGTAGCGATGGTGAGCGCCATTAACGAAAGGTTATTGAGACTGAATCCGCACAGGTACATCGCCGCAAACGTACCAATCAGCGAAACCGGCACCGAAACGGCGGGAATAATAGTGGCGCGACCCGAGCGCAGGAATAAAAATACCACCAGAATCACCAGCGCCACCGAGATAATCAGCGTTTGCTCGACTTCTTCCAGCGAGGCGCGAATGGTGGGGGAGCGATCCTGGGCAATTTGCAGATCAATCGCCGCCGGAATGGTTTCCTGCAACTCCGGTAATTTTGCCCGGATGCTGTCAACCGTCTGGATAATATTGGCTTCCGGCAGTTTGCGGATCATCAGTAAAATAGCCGGTTTGGCGTTGGTCATCCCGGCGTTGCGCACATCCTGCACTGAGTCGGTCACCGTCGCCACATCGCCCAGACGAACCGCGCCGCCGTTGTTGTAGTGAATAATCAACGGCTGATATTCAGCGGCGGTTTTTAGCTCATCATTGGTCTGGATCTGCCAGCGGTGAGTGCCATCTTCCAGCGCGCCCTGCGGTTTACGCACGTTGGCATTGCTGATGGCAGTGCGTACGTCGTCCAGCGAGACGCCCTGATTAAACAGCGCCTGCGGATTCAGCCCGACGCGTACGGCGGGCAGTGAGCTGCCGCCGACATCGACATCACCAACACCGTCGATTTGCGAAATCGTCGGAGCCAGCTGCGTCGAGGCGAAATCGTACAGTTCACCCTGCGAATAAGTATCGGACGTCAGCGTGAGGATCATAATTGGCGCATCCGACGGGTTCGCTTTGCGATAGGTCGGGCGGCTGGGCATCCCACTGGGCAGCAAACTTTGTGCAGCGTTGATCGCCGCCTGCACATCGCGCGCCGCGCCGTTGATATCCCGGTCAAAATCAAACTGCAAAATAATACGCGTGCTGCCGAGCGAACTGCTGGAGGTCATTTCACTGACTCCGGCAATGCGCCCAAGTGAGCGCTCCAGCGGCGTGGCAACGGAAGACGCCATTGTTTCTGGTGACGCACCGGGCAGCGAGGCGCTGACCATAATCACCGGAAAATCGACCTGCGGCAGCGGGGCGACCGGCAGCATACGGAAGCCCAGTATGCCGCACAGGGTAATGGCAACCGACAGTAAAATCGTCGCCACCGGGCGGTAAATGAAGAGGGCAAAAAACTTCACTTACGCCTCCTCTTCATGACGGGCAAAGCGGCTTTTGGTCCACAATGCCAGGCGGTCGAACAGCAGATAAATCACCGGCGTGGTGAACAGCGTCAGCACCTGGCTGACAATCAGGCCGCCGACCATGCCGATACCTAACGGACGACGCAGTTCCGCGCCGACCCCGGTACTCAACATCAGCGGCAGCGCGCCAAGCAGAGCCGCCAGAGTGGTCATCAGGATCGGACGAAAACGCAACAGACAAGCCTGGTAGATTGCCTCGCGCGGCGACATGCCTTGCTCGCGCTCGGCAGCCAGCGCGAAGTCGATCATCATGATGGCGTTCTTCTTCACGATACCGATCAGCAAAATAATGCCGATAATCGCAATCACATCCAGTTCGCTACCAGCAATCAGCAACGCCAGCAGTGCGCCAACCCCTGCGGTGGGTAGCGTCGAGAGAATGGTGATCGGGTGAATAAAGCTCTCGTACAGAATGCCGAGCACGATATACATCGCCACCACCGCCGCGACAATCAGCCAGACAGTGCTGCCCAGCGCCGACTGGAAGGCGAGGGTGCTGCCCTGGAACTGCGTGGTGATATCCACCGGCAGATTCAGCGTCTTTTCGGTGTCCATAATCGCCTGCACCGCATCGCCCAGCGAATAGTTATCCGGCACGTTAAAGGAGATGGTCGTTACCGGGAACTGATCCAGATGGTTGATGGAGAGCGGCGCAAAACGCTGCTCAATTTTGGCAATTGAGCTTAGCGGCACCACGCCGCCGTCGCTGCTGGTCAGGCGAATGGTATCCAGCGCCGCGAGGCCTGGGGTATTTTCGGTGTTGTGCTCCAGCACCACGCGATACTGGTTGGCCTGAGTATAAATAGTGGAAATCAGCCGCTGACCAAACGCGTTGTACAGGGCGTTATCGACATCCGCCATGCTGATCCCCAGACGGCTGGCGCTGTCGCGATCAACATTGACATACGCCACCAGCCCTTTGTCCTGCCAGTCGCTGGAGACATCAGAAAGCTGTGGCAGTTGCTGGAGTTTTTCCATCAACTGTGGCACCCAGGTACTGAGCGCATCCAGTGACGTGGCCTGCAAGGTAAACTGGTACTGGGTGCGGCTGACCTGAGTATCAATAGTCAGATCCTGCGTTGGTTGCAGGAAGAGATCGACGCCCGGCACTTTATCTACCGCCGTTTGCAGACGGGCGATGACTTTTTGCACCCGATCATCACGTTCATCCAACGGTTTGAGGTTGATTTGTAAACGTGCACTGTTCAGCGACGGGTTAGTGCCATCAACGCCAACAAATGAGGTCAGGCTTTGCACTGCCGGATCCTGCAAAATCACGTCCGCGACCTGGCGTTGTCGCTGGGCCATATTGGCAAAGGAGCTGGATTGCGGTGCCTGCAAAGTGCCCTGAATAATGCCATTGTCCTGTACCGGGAAGAAACCTTTCGGAATGAACACCCACAGCAGCACGCTAAGCAGCAGCGTGCTGAGTGCCACGCTTAAGGTCAGCCACGGATGATTCAGCACTTTCGCCAGTCCACGACCATAGGCGGCGATTATCCTGTCGAACATTTTTTCCGAGGCACGGGAGAAGCGGTTCTGTTTACGCAACGACTCCTGGCTGAGCATCCGCGCGCACATCATCGGTGTCAGGGTCAGCGACACCACCGCTGAGATCAAAATCGCTACCGCCAGGGTAATAGCAAATTCGCGGAACAGTCGCCCGACGATATCGCCCATAAACAGCAGTGGGATCAACACCGCAATCAGTGAGAAGGTCAGCGAGATAATGGTAAAGCCGATTTCACCTGCGCCCTTGAGCGCCGCCGCCAACGGTTTTTCGCCTTTTTCGATATAGCGGGAAATGTTTTCGATCACCACGATGGCGTCATCGACCACGAATCCGGTGGCGATAGTTAACGCCATCAGTGTCAGGTTATTGATTGAAAAATCGAGAAACACCATAACCGCGAAAGTGCCGATTAACGACAGCGGTACAGCAACACCGGGAATGATGGTCGCCGGAATATTGCGCAAAAACAGGTAGATAATCATGACTACCAGCGCGATAGCCATCATCAATTCAAACTGAGTATCATCGACGGATGCGCGGATATTGGTGGTGCGATCGGAAAGCACTGTCACCTTCACCGATTTCGGCAGACTCTCAGTGAGCTGTGGCAGCATCTGCCGAATGCTGTCGGCGGTGGAGATAATGTTAGCACCGGGCTGGCGCTGAACATTCATCACAATGGCCTGTTCTTTGTTCGCCCACGCGCCGAGCCAGCTGTTTTCTGCACCTTGCTCTACAGTTGCGACATCGCCCAGACGAATTGGCGCGCCGTTCTGGTAGGCGATGATTAGCTGGCGATACTCTTCGGCGGATTGCATCTGGTCGTTCGCGGAAAGCGTGACCGCACGGGAAGGGCCGTCGAGGCTACCTTTTGCCGAGTTAACGTTAGCGCCGGTAATGGCGGTGCGCACGGTTTCGCTGGTCAGGCCGAGGGCGGCAATCGCCTGAGCGTTAAGTTTGACGCGAACAGCCGGACGCTGACCGCCGGAAAGCGTCACCAGGCCGACGCCGGAAATCTGCGAGATTTTCTGCGCGACGCGGGTTTCCACCATATCTTCCACTTGCGTCATCGGCATGGCGGTTGAGGTGACGGCGAGCGTCATGATCGGCGGATCTGCCGGGTTCACTTTGCTGTAAACCGGCGGGTTAGGCAGATCGCTCGGCAACAAGTTGGTCGCAGCGTTAATCGCGGCCTGCACTTCCTGCTCGGCGACATCGAGCGGTAATGTTAGCTGGAACTGCAAAGTGATAACTGACGCACCGCCGGAACTTTGCGACGACATCTGTTTCAGGCCAGACATCTGCCCGAACTGGCGTTCGAGCGGCGCGGTAACGGCAGAGGTCATGACATCCGGGCTCGCACCTGGGTAGAGCGTGACCACCTGAATGGTCGGATAGTCCACTTCCGGCAGCGCCGAAACGGGCAGGGCGCGATAACCGATAATCCCGGCGAGTAAGATCGCCACCATCAGCAGCGTGGTGGCCACAGGACGCATAATAAACAGGCGCGACGGGCCGCCTGTGCTGCTCGGGGGTAACACCTGCATCAGGAGCGTGCTCCTTTTTTCGCGTATTCGCGGCTGGTGGCTTTCTCTTCCGGAGTGGTGGCGCTCTGGGCTTCCACCACTTCCACTTTCGCCCCTTCGGTCAGGCGATCAATGCCGTCTGTCACCACGCGATCGCCCGCAGAAATACCTGCACGGATCACCACTTTCTGACTGTCCTGAATGCCCGGCGTCACCAGATGTTTGCTGACCTTGTTTTCGCTATTCAGCACCCAGACAAAATGGCCTTCATTGCCCATTTGCAGGGCGGCTGTTGGGATCACTACGGCGTTTTGTTCGGTGTCGACTAACATGCGCGCGTTAACAAACTGATTGGGAAACAGCGCATCATCCTGATTATTAAAGCGTGCTTTCACTTTAATCGTACCGGTAGTGGCATCGATTTGGTTATCTAGACTTAACAGCGTGCCTTCACTTAATTTCTTCGAGTTGGTGCGATCCCAGGCTTCTACCACCAGCGGTTTTCCGGATTTCTGCGCCTGCACGACGGTAGCGATATCGCTTTCCGGCAGGGTAAAGAGCAAATCGATAGGATGCGTCTGGGTGATCACCACGATCCCGGTGGTATCACCACTGGAGATTTGGTTACCAACATCAACCTGCTTGAGACCAACGCGACCATCGACTGGTGCGGTAATCCGGCTCCAGTCGAGTTGCAGCTGCGCGCTGGCAACGCTTGCTTCATCAGCCTTAATGGTGCCTTCGGTTTCACTGACCAGCGCCTGTTGGGCATCCAGCTCCTGGCGGGAAACGAGATTGGTTTTTGCCAGTTGTTGATAACGCGCCAGGTCACGGCGGGCGTTGGCAAGCGTGGCTTTATCTTTTGCCAGTTGGCCCTGGGCTTGTGCTAATGCAACTTTGAACTGGCTGGGGTCAATTTCTGCCAGTAAATCGCCTGCTTTGACCTGCTGGCCTTCCTGGAAATGTAACGCTATCAGTTGGCCGTCCACGCGGCTGCGCACCGTAACGGTATTAGCGGCGGTAATGGTGCCAAGCCCGGTGAGGTAACGCGGAACTGCCTGTTCTACGGCGGTCGCCGCCTGAACCGGGGCTAATGGGCCGGAACGCATACCACGGCGACCACCCGCTGGCGATTGCTGCGCTTGTTTCGTCGCCCCTGGGGCTGCACTCTGGGAGTCATTTCGGCCTTGCCAGAACCAGAATGCGGCGATGGCGGCGATAACCACCACGATTACGATTACCCAACGGGATTTATAACTGCCTTTCATCGTTAAGAGTTTCTCTTCCTGAAACGTTTCGCGGAATGATACTAGTGTAGCCAGCCAATAAGGGAGAAAAATGGAGGAATTATGAAACACTGTCTGGAATCGTCTGAATGACGGGCACATTTGCGAGCACGCATCCAGTAATAACACAGGAAACTATTTTATCTACGCGTTAGCGATAGACTGCATACAGGGCGAAAGGAGATAAGCCGCAGATTTCAGCCGGATGCTGAAACGGGAAAGCCCCTCCCGAGGAAGGGGCCTTAAATAAGGAAAGGGTCATGATGAAGCTACTCATCATCGTGGTGCTCTTAGTCATAAGCTTCCCCGCTTACTAAGACTACCAGGGCGGGGGAAACCCCGCTCTACCCTCACTCCTGAAAGTATGCCTTCACGATAAGATTGTCAATCCGCAGGCTTTGTAGTCTGCGATCCTGCCAGCAAATATTCTTTGCGAGTCGTTACGCAATAATCACAGAGGAAACTATTTTATTCACGCGTTAGCGATAGACTGCATTCAGGGCGAAAGGAGGTAAGCCGATGATTTCAGCGGGACGCTGAAACGGGAAAGCCTCTCCCGGAGAAGAGGGCTTTTAATAAGGAAAGGGTTATGATGAAGCACGTCATCATACTGGTGATACTCTTAGTGATTAGCTTCCAGGCTTACTAAGAACACCAGGGGGAGGGGGAAACCTCTCCCTAACCCTCACTCCTGAAATTATGTCACTCCGCCCTTAGTGTCAATCGACGGCTCTCCGTTCTTGCGAGGCGAATAGCAAAATTTTCTGCGCCGCCGGGCCTAATTCTGAAAGTTTCTTCGTTTGCTCTTATTTCATTATTGCAGTCGGTATGATACCGGACCTCAATAATTCTCTAAGAAAGGATTTCTTATGAGCGAACAAATCACGTTTGCCACCAGCGATTTTGCCAGTAACCCGGAACCACGTTGCCCCTGCATTTTGCTGCTGGATGTTTCTGGTTCTATGAACGGTAGACCTATTAATGAACTTAACGCCGGATTGGTTACCTTTCGTGATGAACTGCTTGCTGATCCGCTGGCTTTAAAAAGAGTGGAACTCGGCATTGTGACGTTCGGCCCGGTGCATGTGGAACAACCCTTTACCAGCGCCGCTAATTTTTTTCCGCCCATCCTGTTTGCCCAGGGCGATACACCAATGGGTGCGGCCATTACCAAAGCCCTGGATATGGTAGAGGAGCGGAAACGTGAGTATCGTGCAAATGGTATTTCGTATTATCGCCCGTGGATTTTCCTGATTACCGATGGTGCACCAACCGATGAGTGGCAGGCTGCAGCCAACAAAGTGTTTCGGGGGGAAGAAGATAAAAGGTTTGCTTTCTTTTCCATCGGTGTTCAGGGGGCGGATATGAAGACGCTGGCACAAATCAGCGTTCGTCAGCCTTTGCCTCTGCAAGGATTACAATTCCGTGAACTGTTTAGCTGGTTATCCAGTTCGCTGCGTTCGGTTTCCCGCTCCACGCCGGGAACGGAAGTTGTGCTGGAAGCGCCAAAAGGCTGGACGTCAGTGTGAGCTGGCGTCTGGTTTATGCATCCGCTGTTGGAACATCGCACATCAGCGCGGACTTGCCTTGCCAGGATGCCTGCCAGATGCAGGTTGCCTGGCTAAATGACCAGCAGCCATTACTGGTGATGTTCCTTGCTGATGGCGCAGGTAGCGTTTCGCAGGGAGGAGAAGGCGCGACGCTCGCCGTCAATGAAGCGATGGCTTATATGTCGCAAAAAGTGCAGGGTGGGGAATTGGGGCTTAATGATATCCTCGCCACGGATATTGTGCTGACCGTTCGTCAGCGACTTTTTGCCGAGGCGGAAGCCAAAGAATTAGCAGTTCGCGATTTTGCCTGCACGTTTCTGGGATTGATTTCATCGGCTAATGGCACCTTGATTATGCAGATTGGCGATGGCGGCGTGGTGGTGGATTTTGGTCACGGTCTGCAATTGCCGCTTACGCCGATGGTGGGTGAATATGCCAATATGACGCACTTCATTACCGATGAAGATGCCGTTTCCAGACTGGAAACTTTCACCAGCACTGAGCGTGTGCATAAAGTTGCAGCATTTACGGATGGTATCCAGCGACTGGCGTTAAATATGCTGGATAATTCTCCTCATGTACCTTTCTTTACCCCGTTTTTCAATGGACTGGCGTCAGCAACGCAGGAACAACTCGATTTATTACCTGAATTGTTAAAGCAGTTTTTGTCCAGCCCGGCGGTAAACGAGCGTACGGATGATGATAAAACGTTGGCACTGGCGCTGTGGGCAGAGTGAGTTTCTCATGGCGGTTGAAGACAACAATTCAACCGCCAGTTTAAACAATAAATATAACGGCTGATTAGCGAACTAATTTTGCTCTTAGCTCGTCGGCTTCTTCTTTTGGATAGGTGACCAATAAAGGATCAATGGTATAACCGCCGTAAATTTTATCCCCGCGCGTATACATCCAGTCTGAAATATCTTCTTTCTTGATTTTCCACTCCTGGCCATATTCTACGTTTGTAACAATACCAGGGTCATTGCTGATTACGCCAATAAACATGCCGTTAGAATAAGTGACATCCGTAAGCCAGAAATGCTCGGTTCTTCCGTGATCGGTTATCGGGGCTTTGACTGCGAAAGTATCGGCATCTTTTTTATTCATAACCTCGATGAATTTATCGGTTTCTTTCCGCGCATGTTTAATCGCGTCAGACATCGCTTGTTTATCATAACCTCCCGTCACTAACGTATCCGAAACTTCACTAAAGCCCGCGGTAGTAAAAAATAGCAGACTCAACATAAGTAATATCTTTTTCATTTTTTCTCCAGAATCCCTTTGTAGTCAAAGTTAGCAAAAACCTGTGGAAGTTAATCATTATCAGGCCGAAATTGAATTGTATCCTGATAAAATTGCATTATCATTTTTATTCTTGAGTGGGTTTTCCCCATATAGAAATAATTTTAATGGTTAGTTGTTATTATTCATTGAAATATAATATAACTACCCGCGAAATATTATGAAAACAAATATAAAAGTATTTACATCGACAGGTGAATTGACCACTCTTGGCCGTGAACTGGGCAAAGGTGGTGAAGGCGCGGTTTATGATATCGAGGAGTTTGTCGATAGCGTCGCCAAGATTTATCACACGCCGCCACCCGCCTTAAAACAGGACAAACTTGCCTTTATGGCTGCGACAGCTGACGCGCAGTTGTTGAATTATGTCGCCTGGCCGCAGGCAACGCTTCACGGTGGACGAGGCGGAAAAGTTATCGGTTTTATGATGCCAAAAGTTTCTGGTAAAGAACCGATTCATATGATCTATAGCCCGGCACATCGTCGTCAACGTTACCCTCATTGTGCGTGGGATTTTCTACTCTATGTTGCGCGCAATATTGCTTCATCTTTTGCTACGGTTCACGAGCACGGGCACGTCGTGGGTGACGTAAACCAGAACAGTTTTATGGTAGGTCGCGACAGCAAAGTGGTACTGATTGATAGCGACTCCTTTCAGATTAACGCCAATGGCACACTGCATTTATGCGAAGTCGGCGTGTCGCATTTTACGCCGCCAGAGCTACAAACCTTGTCGTCATTTGTCGGCTTTGAACGCACAGAAAATCACGATAATTTTGGCCTTGCGTTGCTGATTTTTCACGTCTTGTTTGGTGGCCGGCATCCTTATTCTGGTGTGCCGCTTATCTCTGATGCGGGTAATGCGCTGGAGACGGATATTACCCATTTCCGTTATGCCTACGCGTCAGATAATCAGCGACGTGGTTTAAAACCGCCGCCACGATCGATTCCGCTATCGATGTTACCGAGTGATGTTGAAGCCATGTTTCAGCAGGCATTCACGGAAAGTGGCGTGGCAACCGGGCGTCCGACGGCTAAAGCGTGGGTAGCGGCACTTGATTCTCTGCGCCAACAGTTAAAGAAATGTCCCGTTTCGGCAATGCATGTTTATCCCGCTCATTTGACCGACTGCCCGTGGTGTGCGCTGGATAATCAAGGCGTTATCTATTTTATTGATCTCGGCGAAGAGGTCATTACCACCAGCGGTGATTTTGTGCTGGCGAAAGTCTGGGCGATGGTGATGGCGTCAGTAGCACCGCCAGCATTGCAACTGCCATTACCCGATCATTTCCAACCGACTGGCAGGCCGCTTCCTTTAGGCCTGTTACGGCGCGAATACATCATTCTGCTTGAGATCGCACTGTCAGCATTATCGCTGCTGCTTTGCGGCCTTCAGGCAGAACCGCGTTATATTATTTTGGTTCCTGTGCTGGCGGCTATCTGGATTATTGGCAGTCTGACAAGCAAAGCGTACAAAGCAGAAGTTCAGCAACGCCGTGAGGCATTTAATCGCGCGAAAATGGACTATGACCATTTATTCAGCCAGATCCAACAGTTGGGCGGGCTGGAAGGTTTTATCGCCAAACGGACGATGCTCGAAAAAATGAAGGACGAAATTCTCGGGTTACCGGAAGAAGAGAAACGCGCTCTGGCAGCACTTCATGACACTGCAAGGGAACGGCAGAAGCAGAAGTTTCTGGAGGGATTTTTTATTGATGTTGCCTCTATTCCCGGCGTTGGCCCTGCGCGTAAAGCGGCGTTACGGTCCTTTGGTATTGAAACAGCAGCGGATGTTACCCGTCGTGGGGTTAAGCAAGTGAAAGGGTTTGGTGATCATCTGACCCAGGCAGTTATCGACTGGAAAGCAAGTTGCGAACGCCGTTTTGTGTTCAGGCCGAATGAAGCGGTAACGCCAGCAGACAGACAAGCGGTAATGGCGAAAATGACCGCCAAACGACATCGGCTGGAATCGACGTTGACTGTCGGCGCGACAGAGTTGCAGCGATTCCGCCTTCATGCTCCAGCACGGACCATGCCGTTGATGGAACCGTTACGTCAGGCAGCAGAAAAACTGGCTCAGGCGCAGGCAGATTTAAGCCGCTGCTGAGCCATTTTTCAATTAACGAAACACCACTTCCGCCCAGCGTGCCAGCCCGGCGGTGACGGAGCCAAAGTCATCGCCGCCTGCAATCGGAATGCCCGGCAACTGTTCTGCCAGCGCTTTTTTAATCAGCGGCGAACGGGCGCTACCGCCGGTCAGGTAGATAACGTCCGGTTTTTCCTGGGCGTTATCCAGGGCCAGTTGCACCTGTTCCAGAATCCGCGCCAGTGGCTGGCTGAGGGCGCTTTCCAGCCCTTGCTGGCTAATCAGCGTAGCCAGTTCATCGCTGATAAACGGCAGTGAGGCGCGGGTTTCCGCTACGCTTGAAAGAGCAATTTTGCACTCTTCTGCGCTACGCACCAGGCGATAGCTTAAACGCTGACGCCAGACTTTCTGTAACAGGGCCACTTTTTCCGGTTCGCGGGCATCGCGTACCAGATCGTTAAGCAGACGACCGTTGGCACTACTGTAGAAATCACTCTGCGCAGGTACGTCGTTGATGGCAACCGCATTCCACCACGGCAGAATCGGCAGGGCGATGCCTTTTTCGGTTTCGCCACCCATGCCCAGTAACGGCATCAGGTTTTTAAACGCCAGTGCGATGTCCAGATCGTTACCGCCAATACGGCAACCACTGTGACCCAGCAGGCTGGCTTCACGATCGAGACGCGAACGCCACTGCGGCCCCATCAGCAGCAATGAACAGTCAGTCGTACCACCGCCGATATCCACCACCAGCACCCGTTTTTCTTCCTGCAAGGTGGCTTCGTAATCCAGCCCAGCCGCGACCGGCTCGTACTGGAATACCACGTCCCTGAATCCGGCACGCTTCGCCGCGCGTTCCAGAATCCCTTGCGCCTGGGCGTTTGCTTCATCGCCGCCCAGCCCCTGGAAGTTGATCGGGCGACCAATCACCGCCTGAGTAATCGCTTCTGGCAGCTGCGCCTGCGCCTGCTGGCGAATGTGCAACATCATTGCGCAGACCAGATCCTCAAACAGCGCTACCTGCTGCGGTTTTAAGCCGCTGGCACCGAGGAACGATTTTGGTGATTTCACAAACCACACTTCTTCTGGATCATCAATGTACTGTGCCAGTGAGGAAAGACCGAACTGCACGCTTTTCGCCGTAACATCGATATCTTCTTCGCGGTTATAACGAATCGCCCGACGTAACAGCGCCTGCGTTTCATCGTCGTCTGCCGGAACATCATGATGGCGGTACAGCCATTCGCTTACCGCTTCACGCGTTGGCGCGCAAAGCATTGAAGGCAGCAGCGTGCTGTCGTTTTCCATTTTTAGCAAATGCGGTTTACCGTCACGCATGACCGCCACTGAACAGTTTGCTGTACCGTAATCAAAACCAATAAACACGAATTAATCCCCATGCCGGTGAAGAAGGGGCGTGACTTTAGCGAAATGTTGCCGTCGCGACAACCGGAATATGAAAGCAAAGCGTAGCGTCTGAATAACGTTTATGCTGAAAGCGGATGAATAAGGAGATGCGATGTATACCCTGAACTGGCAGCCGCCGTATGACTGGTCGTGGATGTTGGGATTTCTCGCCGCCCGTGCGGTGAGTGGTGTGGAAACGGTCGCTGAGGATTATTATGCCCGTAGTCTGGCGGTGGGCGAATATCGCGGCGTGGTGACTGCTATTCCGGATATAGCCCGCCATACTCTGCACATAAATTTAAGTGCAGGTTTAGAACCCGTTGCCGCTGAGTGTCTGGCGAAAATGAGCCGCCTGTTTGATCTGCAATGTAACCCGCAGATTGTTAACGGTGCGTTGGGCAAGTTAGGCGCGGCGCGGCCCGGATTGCGTTTACCCGGCTGTATTGATGCTTTTGAGCAGGGTGTGCGGGCGATTTTAGGCCAACTGGTGAGCGTGGCGATGGCGGCAAAATTGACTGCCAAAGTTGTACAGCTTTATGGCGAACGGCTGGATGATTTTCCGGAGTATATCTGCTTCCCGACGCCTCAGCGGCTGGCAGCAGCCGACCCGCAGGCATTAAAAGCGTTAGGTATGCCGTTGAAACGGGCAGAGGCGCTGATTCATCTGGCAAATGCGGCGCTGGAGGGCACCTTACCAATGACAATACCGGGCGATGTGGAGCAGGCGATGAAAACGCTGCAAACTTTTCCGGGTATCGGGCGCTGGACGGCGAATTATTTTGCTTTGCGTGGCTGGCAGGCGAAAGATGTTTTCCTGCCGGATGATTATCTGATTAAACAGCGATTTCCGGGAATGACACCGGCACAAATCCGCCTTTATGCCGAACGCTGGAAGCCCTGGCGTTCTTATGCGCTGTTGCATATCTGGTATACGGAAGGCTGGCAACCAGACGGAACGGACGAATTGTAGGCCTGATACGTCGCATCAGGCAATGGGCAAACGCTCCCTCAGTTAATCGCGAAATAACTGCTATTCACCAGCAAATCCAGCGGTTGGGCATCGGCAATCACATCACCATAAATCAGATCGACGCCGATGCCAGAAAGCGTATCCATCACTAAGGGTAAAACGACTGGCCCGGCGATGGTTTTCATCCCGAGTCGCTGAGCGTGCCCCTGAATAATCGTAATCAGCATCTCATCCATCAAATTACCCTGCACGTTGGCGCATAACTCACCATCAAGTAGCAGGTAATCTGCCATATTCGCTTTCAGCGAGTTGAAGATTTGCAGATCGCGGCCCACCTGGCTGAGCACTATCCGACATCCCGCCAGCCGCAGTTTTTGCACGCTTTCTGCGTGATCTAAAATCGCTTCAGCCGGAATAATCAGATGTAATAACCGTGGTGGTAGAGGGCTATTTTCCAGCTGCTCAAGCAGATCATTCACCAGCGTGGCGCTACTCAAACCGGCAACGGAAAGGGGGAGGGCGATGCTTATGCCTTTACTGGCAACCGCTTTTGCGGCCTGCTGGAAAAATTCGTGGAATACCCGGCGGTCAAGAGCATGGCTAAGCGCCGGATCGCTGAAGCTACGACGAAATGTTTGTTCATCAATAATCTCGCCTTCGCAACTCCAGAGCTTAAGTGAAATCAGCCACAAATTACGCGCTTCCGGGATCCGTGGCGAAGCGACACCGTGGGCGAGCATCATCAACTGATTCTCTTTAATCATCCGCCACTGTTCATCAAGCGACATCGCCGCCCGTTCGCTATGTGCGGCAGCTTGCTGCGGTTCGTAAACCGTCACCCGGCCCCGGCCACCATTTTTGGAGGCATAACAGGCGATATCAGCCTGCGACATCACTTCTGCCGCCTGATGATTGTTGTCATCAATCAAGGTAATCCCGGCACTGGCACCTACCCGATGCACACGGCCTTCCCATATAAAGTGATAATCATTCACGGCACTGATAATGCGTGTAGCGATAAAACGCGCACTTTCGATATTACAGTCTGGCAACAGTAGACCAAATTCATCACCACCGAGTCGCGCCAGCACGTCGCTGGAGCGCAGCATACTCAGCATCAACGACGCCAGTTCGCGCAGCAAAGCGTCGCCCGCCGCATGCCCGGCGCTGTCATTCACCGCTTTAAAGCGATCAAGATCGATAAACACCAGTGCATGTCGCTGATGCGTACTGTTTACCGTTTGCAGCAGGATACGCAGTTGTTTCTCAAAACTGGCGCGGTTGGCGAGATGCGTCAGTGCATCATGGGAGGCGCTGTAGCTCAGCTGGGGCAGCATTTTGCGTGATTCGGTAACGTCCTGAATCACCAGAACCGAACCAATATTGCTGCCGTCCAGAGTACTTAACGGCGTAATACTGTAATGCACGTCGTAACTGCCGCCGCTCCGACAGTGCAACACCACATCTTGTTCGATCGCGGAACGTGAGGTGTCGGCACTGTAAATGTTCTCCATTAATGGTCCGTTGTCGCCAAAAGTAATATGCAACACCGTCAGGAGCGGAACACCTAACGCTTCTTCCTGCGTCCAGCCGCTCATCTTCTCCGCCACTGGATTCATAAAGGTAATTTTCATCGCCATATCAATACAGACCACGGCTTCACCGATGGAATCAAGCGTAATGTGCAGGCGCTCTTTTTCCTGAAACAATGCCTCGTTAAGCTGTTTAACCTCGGTCATAACCATATTAATGCCGAGCAGGCGTTCGACTTCGCCTTCTTTATTCAGTACCCGGTTGGCGAGGGCGCGGATATGGCGAATACCGTCTTTTACGGTAATGCGAAATTCCAGTTTAAAGGGCGAGCGTGATTGCAACGAATCACGAATCACTTTTTCGGCATGCTGGCGATCTTCCGGCAGCACGCACTCGTACCACACCTGCCAGTTCGGTTTGATATGTGGAGGAATTTCATACAGCTCGAACATCCGCTTATCCCAGCTAAAAATATTCGGCTTCAACTCCCACTCCCAGATGCCAATCCCGCCCGCTTCGTTAGCCAGCGTGATGCGCTCCATCAGTTGCTGATTCACCTGTTCGGTGCGTTTTAGCTCGTTAATGTCTTCAATCTGAGCGATAAAATAGAGCGGCGTGCCATCCGTGTGGCGCACCAGTGAGACGGCAAGCAACGCCCAGACAACATCGCCATTGCGGTTGTAGTAGCGTTTTTCCATTGAATAGGTGTTTATTTCACCGCTTATCAGCTTTTCAACCTGTTGGAGATCTTTATTGAGATCCTCCGGCCAGGTCAGTTGCTGAAAGGTGAGTCCGCGCAGCTCTTCCTGACTGTACCCGAGAAACTGGCAGAGCGCTTTGTTGGTTTGCAGCCATTGTCCCTCGGTGCCCACTAACGCCATACCGATAGCGGAATATTCCATGGCGTTCCGAAAACGGGTTTCGCTTTCGGAAATGTGTTTGCGTTCCGCACGAAAGGCATACATCACCATCGTCATGATGTTGGCGGGCAGCAGGATCAGCAAAAACGGTAGCCACGGCATATGGCTCATCAGGTACGTACGCGGCGTAGCAAGCAGGGAGGGATCCGCGGCCATCATCAGCGACACCATCATCACCGTGGTAAGGAAGATCAAAAAGGCTTCCATTCGTGGCAGACGCACGGCGCTCCACATCAACAGCACAATAATGAAAGTAAAAGGCCACGGCAGATACAGCATCGAAAGCCAGCTTAACGTCAGTGTGATGGCTAACGTGAGCAGCGACTCAAAAAGCAACCGTGGGTTGCGATGGCGCAGCAGATAGTGTGGTTTAAATAACAATCCCAGCGGCACCAGTGCCAGAGCGCCGATGGATTCTGACAGTACCCATATCAAAAATGCCCTGAGAGGATCGTCTCCGGGCGTCAGCAGGACAACCAGAACACCCCCCAACAGAGGCGGAACAATGGCGCTGCCGAGTGCCAGACGCAGCCAGTCAGCCAGATTTTGCAAGGGGTTATACCACGGCAGCAATTTACGTAGCAGCACTGCCCCGACCACGGCTTCAACAATATTGATGGTCGTCCAGGTCATGTTCAGCGAGCTGGTGGAAAAAAGCAGGATGGATGCGGCGATATTTCCCAGCGAACAGCTCAGCGCAATTCCCGGCCACATGCGCCCGGCATGGCGATAAAACGCCACCATCATGATGGACGTCGGGAACCACAGTGGGGCGAGTTGGGTGCCAAACTGCGAAAGCTCAAGCGAGAAAAGGGTAAAGATAAACGAGACTAAACCTAAACTGACCAGGTGAAGCAGCGGGTGGGGCAGGGCAATTAATACATGCTGTGATTGTTTGCTCATTACCGCTTTATCCGCAAGACCTGGTCGCCAGTATTCGTTTCTGTGTTTATGCTAGTACAAAAGTTTTACATTTTATATGCGAATTGCTCATAAAGTGACGTAAAGGCGGATAATTTGCGCAACTGCGTATAACATTTTTTACCTTACATAAAACTGATCAACGTAATTTGCCACCGGGAATTCTTTGTCAACAATTAACTCTGAGCGCGCGGCAACGCTATTCGACTGGTATCAGACGGATGAAATCCCTATAATTGCCGCGTTTGGCGCTTCGTCGCCCCCTTCCTAACATCCAGGTTAATCAGGTCGCTAAATATATGACTGATCAGTCTCATCAGTGCGTCATTATCGGTATCGCTGGCGCATCGGCTTCCGGCAAGAGTCTTATTGCCAGTACCCTTTATCGTGAATTACGTGAGCAAGTCGGTGATGAACACATCGGCGTAATTCCCGAAGACTGCTATTACAAAGATCAAAGCCATCTGTCGATGGAAGAACGCGTTAAGACCAACTACGACCATCCCAGCGCGATGGATCACAGCCTGCTGCTTGAGCATTTACAAGCGTTGAAACGCGGCTCGGCAATTGACCTGCCGGTTTACAGCTATGTTGAACATACGCGTATGAAAGAAACGGTGACGGTTGAGCCGAAGAAGGTCATCATTCTCGAAGGCATTTTGTTGCTGACGGATGCGCGTTTGCGTGACGAACTTAACTTCTCCATTTTCGTTGATACCCCGCTGGATATCTGCCTGATGCGCCGCATCAAGCGTGACGTTAACGAGCGTGGGCGTTCAATGGATTCCGTGATGGCGCAATATCAAAAAACCGTGCGCCCGATGTTCCTGCAATTCATTGAGCCTTCTAAACAATATGCGGACATTATCGTGCCGCGCGGCGGGAAAAACCGCATCGCGATCGATATATTGAAAGCGAAAATAAGTCAGTTCTTTGAATAAGCTTGATAAATTGTGTACCGTTCAGTGATAACCTGGTATGCCCTTGACGTAATTGGCGTTAAGGGAGTGATGCGCGAAAGGAGAAAATGCCATGCGTCTGTGTGACCGAGATATTGAAGCCTGGCTTGATGAAGGCCGTTTGTCGATCAACCCACGTCCGCCAGTGGAGCGTATTAACGGCGCGACGGTGGATGTACGCCTGGGCAATAAATTTCGTACCTTCCGTGGTCACACGGCAGCGTTTATCGATCTGAGCGGTCCCAAAGATGAAGTGAGCGCCGCGCTTGACCGCGTGATGAGCGATGAGATCGTTCTCGACGAGGGCGAGGCGTTCTATCTTCACCCAGGAGAGCTGGCGCTGGCGGTGACGCTGGAGTCGGTGACGCTGCCAGCCGATCTGGTGGGCTGGCTGGACGGGCGTTCCTCACTGGCGCGTCTGGGGCTGATGGTGCACGTCACCGCGCACCGTATCGATCCGGGCTGGTCTGGTTGCATTGTGCTGGAGTTCTACAACTCCGGTAAGCTGCCGCTGGCGCTGCGTCCGGGCATGTTAATTGGTGCGCTGAGCTTTGAGCCGCTTTCCGGCCCGGCGGCGCGACCTTACAACCGCCGTGAAGATGCGAAATATCGCAATCAGCAGGGCGCGGTAGCCAGCCGAATCGATAAAGACTAATTCAGGCCCATTGAGGATACCATGAGACGATTTCTGACGACGCTGATGATACTCCTGGTCGTGCTGGTGGCCGGGTTATCTGCGTTAGTGTTGCTGGTGAATCCGAATGATTTCCGCGACTATATGGTCAAGCAAGTTGCTGCACGTAGCGGTTATCAATTGCAGCTCGACGGGCCACTGCGTTGGCACGTCTGGCCGCAGCTTAGTATCCTCTCCGGGCGAATGTCTCTCACCGCCCAGGGCGCAAGCCAGCCACTGGTTCGCGCCGACAACATGCGTCTGGACGTGGCGCTTTTACCACTACTGAGTCATCAACTGAGCGTTAAGCAGGTGATGCTAAAAGGGGCAGTGATTCAACTGACGCCGCAGACGGAAGCGGTGCGCAGTGAAGACGCTCCGGTTGCACCGCGCGACAATACCTTGCCGGATCTGTCAGACGATCGCGGATGGTCGTTTGATATATCCAGTCTTAAGGTGGCGGACAGCGTGCTGGTGTTCCAGCATGAAGATGACGAGCAGGTGACAATCCGCAATATTCGCCTGCAAATGGAACAAGATCCCCAACATCGTGGTTCATTTGAGTTCTCCGGGCGGGTTAATCGCGATCAGCGCGATCTCACGATATCCCTTAACGGTACGGTAGATGCTTCTGATTATCCGCATGATTTAACGGCGGCTATTGAACAAATTAACTGGCAGTTGCAGGGTGCAGATTTACCAAAACAAGGTATTCAGGGGCAGGGGAGTTTCCAGGCCCAGTGGCAGGAGTCACATAAACGCCTTTCATTTAACCAAATCAGCTTGACCGCCAATGACAGCACGCTGAGCGGGCAAGCACAGGTCACGCTGACAGAGAAACCTGAATGGCAGCTGAGACTGCAATTCCCGCAACTGAATCTTGACAACCTCATCCCGCTTAATGAAACAGCGAATGGTGAAAACGGTGCCGCGCAGCAGGGGCAGAGCCAATCAACATTGCCGCGCCCGGTCATTTCTTCGCGTATTGATGAACCGGCATATCAGGGACTGCAAGGCTTTACGGCTGATATTTTGTTGCAGGCCAGTAACGTGCGCTGGCGCGGAATGAATTTTACAGATGTTGCCACGCAAATGACCAACAAGTCGGGTTTGCTGGAAATTACTCAACTGCAGGGCAAGCTTAACGGTGGACAGGTTTCACTGCCGGGCACGCTGGACGCGACATCAATAAATCCGCGGATAAACTTCCAGCCACGGCTGGAAAACGTTGAGATTGGTACCATTCTGAAGGCGTTTAACTATCCGATTTCGTTGACCGGAAAAATGTCACTGGCTGGTGATTTCTCCGGTGCTGACATAGATGCCGACGCATTCCGCCACAACTGGCAAGGACAGGCACATGTCGAAATGACCGACACGCGCATGGAAGGGATGAACTTCCAGCAGATGATTCAGCAAGCGGTAGAGCGTAATGGCGGTGATGTGAAGGCCGCTGAAAACTTTGATAACGTGACGCGGCTTGACCGCTTTACCACCGATTTGACGTTGAAGGATGGCGTCGTGACGTTAAACGACATGCAAGGTCAATCGCCTGTGCTGGCGCTGACAGGGGAAGGCATGTTGAATCTGGCAGATCAAACCTGCGACACCCAGTTTGATATTCGGGTCGTGGGTGGCTGGAACGGGGAAAGCAAACTGATTGATTTCCTCAAAGAAACGCCAGTACCGCTGCGGGTTTATGGCAACTGGCAGCAACTCAATTACAGCCTGCAAGTGGATCAGTTACTGCGCAAACATCTACAGGACGAAGCGAAACGTCGCCTGAATGACTGGGCCGAGCGGAATAAAGATTCCCGCAATGGCAAAGATGTGAAGAAGTTGCTGGAGAAGATGTAGGTTACCAGGTGACCAGTCCTGTAGGCCTGATAAGACGCGTAAAGCGTCGCATCAGGCGTTCGTGGCGGCATCATTATATTCTGAATATGTAAGATCGAAGGCTGTTCCGTTCACTTGATGTTCCTCGCTACTATGGAACGCTCAAGCCGGTGAACGTGCCAGGGTGGCTCAATCGCCACCACCCTGGCAACCCGGGCTCCCGGCGGTAAATCGCCGCTGGCGCGGTTCCCTCATCTTATTCCTTTCGGCTATCGGGTAAAATGACCGATACCATCACACCTCGTACTCCAACTCGCCATCCTTATGCAGCGGAATAATCTGCACCTTCTGCACGCGATGGCTTTCCACCTGCAACGTTTTAAGCAAATAATCCCCCACCTGAACTTCTTCGCCAGGTTTTGGAATACGCTGTAAATATTCCATCAACAGCCCGGCAATGGTGTGATATTCACGTTTTTCATCCAGCGGCAGCGGCACATATTGCACCAGATCTTCCAGCGGCATATGACCATTCGCCGTCCAGGAACCGTCCGCATTCTTCTGAATATCATGGCGGGCGTCGATCTCTTCCACTTCGTTCGGTAAGTTACCGGCAATGGTTTCAGTGACGTCACTTAATGTCACAATCCCTTCCACCGAGCCAAACTCATCCACCACAAAAGCAAAGTGCGTGCGGGCATTACGGAACTGCTCCAGGGCAGGTAACAACGGCAAGGTTTCCGGGAACACCAGCGGCTGGCGAATCAACACCCGCAGGTTGAGCGGTTCGCCACGCAGTGACTGTTGTAGCAGGTCGATAACGTGAACAACACCGAGCAAATCTTCTGCGTCATCACCGTCGGTAACCACCAGCCGCGTATGCTGATTTCGCTCCAGCAACTGGCGGATCTCGTCTTCCGGCGCGTTGAGATCGATATGCTCAATATCGTGGCGCGACGTCATAATGCTGCTGACGGTACGCTGGTTAAGATTAAGTACCCGCTCAATCATCCGCCGTTCCTGCGGATTAAAGATCTGCTGGTTACCATGATCCACCAGCATGGACGCGGTTTCGGCGTCCAGTTCCGCATCTTCTTTTTGCCCGCTAAGCAGGCGCATTACCGCTTCGGTAGTCCGCTGGCGCAGCGTCTGGTTAGCGGAAAGAAAACGTCGCCGGTTAAAGATAGCCAACTGATTGAGCGCCTCGATCATCACCGAGAAACCAATGGCAGCGTACAGGTAGCCTTTCGGAATGACGAAGCCGAAACCTTCTGCCACCAGGCTAAAGCCAATCATCAACAGGAAGCTTAAGCAGAGAATAACGATGGTCGGGTGACTGTTAACAAATTGCGTTAACGGCTTGCTGGCCATCAACATCAGGCTGATAGCGATAACCACGGCGGCCATCATGACCAGTAAATGGTCGACCATCCCGACGGCGGTAATCACTGAGTCGAGTGAGAAAATGGCGTCCAGTACCACAATTTGCGTCACCACGCCCCAGAACTTCGCACCTTTGCGTTGTGTGGGATTATTGCTGTCTTTCCCTTCCAGCCGTTCGTTCAGCTCCATCGTGGCTTTGAACAACAGGAAGAAACCACCAAACAGCATGATTAAGTCGCGGGCGCTAAAGGTAAACGAGCGGAAGCTGAACAGCGGTTGCGTCAGGGTGACCAGCCAGGAGATTGACGCCAGCAGTAACAGGCGCATTAACATCGCCAGCAGCAGCCCGGTAACCCGTGCGCGGTCGCGCTGCTTCGGCGGTAGTTTTTCGGCGAGGATGGCAATAAAGACCAGGTTATCAATGCCGAGGACCAGTTCGATCACAATCAGCGTGATTAACCCGGCCCAGATAGACGGATCGGCAATCCATTCCATAGTAAGTACAAAACCTATTCGTTGTATGACAAATGTCACAATTCGATCATGGATAAATCGGGGCAAAAATGCAATGTTGCAGCACTATTTATCTCATATTATTTGAGGGTAATAACCTCACATTATCCCTGAATTAAAAGTGGTAATAATAAAACATTATTTAAGAAATATCGCATGTGGAGACACTATATTAAATATTGTCAACCTAAAGAAACTCCTAAAAACCATATTGAATGACACTTAATATAATTCTTAAAAATAGCCAATTACCGAATTGTTATCTTGCCTGCTATTCCGTTAGCTGTAACACTTCCTCCTGCATTATTGGAAAGCCAATATTCAATTACCATAATGTCACCTTATATTCGGAAGTTAATTTCCGTAATAACCCTTTCTCATCAACGACTGCATGCTGAGAGGGTGTGAAAAATTAAACTAAATCAGTGTATTGGTAGCTAAAAAGCCAGGGGCGGTAGCGTGTCTGGATGCCTGAAAGACCAGTCTGAATTATTCTGTCAATAGCCTGCGGATGAAATCAATTTTTTTAGGACTGATGCCAGTTAAATTTTTATTCAATTAACTGCAAGGTAAATGTGCATGGCGACATTGCTATTAATAGTGCACAGGATAATTACTCTGCCAAAGTGATAAATAAACAATGATGAAATCCAAAATGAAATTGATGCCATTATTGGTGTCAGTAACCTTGATAAGCGGTTGCACAGTACTTCCGGGCAGCAATATGTCGACGATGGGCAAAGACGTCATCAAACAGCAGGACGCTGATTTCGATCTCGACAAAATGGTGAATGTTTATCCGCTGACCCCGCGCCTGATTGACCAATTACGCCCACGCCCGAATGTAGCGCGCCCCAATATGACGCTGGAAAGTGAGATCGCGAATTACCAGTATCGCGTCGGGCCGGGGGACGTTCTTAATGTCACCGTCTGGGATCACCCGGAACTCACCACGCCAGCCGGTCAGTACCGCAGCTCCAGCGACACCGGCAACTGGGTACAGCCTGACGGCACTATGTTTTACCCGTATATCGGCAAGGTCCACGTAGTCGGGAAAACGCTCGCTGAAATCCGCAGTGATATTACCGGGCGCTTAGCGACGTACATCGCTGACCCGCAGGTGGACGTTAATATCGCCGCCTTCCGCTCGCAAAAGGCCTATATCTCAGGTCAGGTGAATAAATCCGGTCAACAGGCGATCACCAACGTACCACTGACCATTCTCGACGCCATCAACGCCGCAGGTGGCCTGACCGACACCGCTGACTGGCGCAACGTGGTGCTAACACACAATGGTCGTGAAGAACGCATTTCTTTGCAGGCGCTGATGCAAAACGGCGACCTCAATCAGAACCGACTGCTTTACCCCGGCGATATTCTCTACGTGCCGCGTAATGATGATCTGAAAGTGTTTGTGATGGGTGAAGTGAAGAAACAGAGCACCCTGAAAATGGACTTTAGCGGCATGACCCTGACTGAAGCCCTGGGCAATGCCGAAGGTATCGACATGACCACCTCCAACGCCAGCGGCATCTTTGTCATTCGTCCGCTGAAAGGCGAGGGCGGGCGTAACGGCAAGATTGCCAATATCTACCAGCTGGATATGTCCGATGCGACGTCGCTGGTGATGGCGACAGAATTCCGCCTGCAACCTTATGACGTGGTGTATGTCACCACCGCCCCGGTTTCCCGCTGGAACCGTCTGATCAATCAGTTGCTGCCAACTATTAGCGGTGTCCGTTACATGACGGATACAGCCAGCGACATTCATAACTGGTAATCGTCATGTTTAACAACATCTTAGTTGTCTGTGTCGGCAATATTTGCCGTTCCCCGACGGCGGAACGCTTACTGCAACGTTATCACCCGGAGCTGAAAGTGGAGTCCGCTGGACTCGGCGCGCTGGTCGGTAAGGGCGCTGATCCTACCGCTATCAGCGTCGCCGCAGAACATCAACTGTCTCTGGAAGGTCACTGTGCACGGCAAATCAGCCGCCGCCTGTGTCGCAACTATGACCTGATTTTGACCATGGAAAAGCGCCATATCGAACGCTTATGCGAGATGGCACCTGAGATGCGCGGCAAAGTGATGCTGTTTGGTCACTGGGATAACGAATGTGAAATCCCCGATCCGTATCGCAAAAGCCGGGAAACGTTTGCAGCGGTGTACACATTACTTGAACGGTCTGCCCGCCAGTGGGCGCAGGCATTGAACGCAGAGCAGGTATAAGAATGACAGAAAAAGTAAAACAACATGCCGCTCCGGTAACGGGCAGTGATGAAATCGATATTGGTCGCCTGGTCGGCACCGTCATTGAAGCGCGCTGGTGGGTGATTGGCATCACCGCTGTATTTGCCCTCTGTGCTGTGGTTTACACTTTCTTCGCCACGCCGATTTATAGTGCCGACGCACTGGTACAAATCGAGCAAAACAGCGGCAATTCGTTAGTGCAGGACATTGGTTCGGCATTAGCCAACAAACCGCCTGCATCGGACGCCGAGATCCAGTTGATTCGTTCGCGTCTGGTGCTTGGTAAAACGGTGGACGATCTCGACCTCGATATTGCGGTGAGCAAAAACACGTTCCCGATTTTCGGTGCGGGTTGGGATCGCCTGATGGGACGTCAGAACGAGACGGTGAAAGTGACCACCTTTAACCGCCCGAAAGAGATGGCGGATCAGGTGTTTACGCTTAATGTGCTGGACGATAAAAACTACACCCTGAGCAGTGATGGCGGCTTTAGCGCCCGTGGGCAAGCGGGCCAGATGCTGAAAAAAGAAGGCGTCACGCTGATGGTTGAAGCCATTCACGCCCGCCCGGGCAGTGAGTTTACCGTCACCAAATACTCCACGTTGGGGATGATCAACCAACTGCAAAACAGCCTGACGGTAACGGAGAACGGCAAAGACGCAGGCGTACTGAGCCTGACTTATACCGGTGAAGATCGCGAACAGATCCGCGACATTCTTAACAGCATCGCCCGTAACTATCAGGAACAAAATATTGAGCGCAAATCGGCGGAAGCGTCGAAAAGCCTCGCTTTCCTCGCGCAACAGTTACCGGAAGTACGTAGCCGCCTCGATGTTGCCGAAAACAAACTGAATGCCTTCCGTCAGGATAAAGATTCTGTTGATCTGCCGCTGGAAGCGAAAGCGGTGCTCGATTCGATGGTGAACATCGACGCCCAGTTGAACGAACTGACCTTTAAAGAGGCGGAAATCTCCAAGCTGTACACCAAAGTTCACCCGGCGTACCGCACGCTGCTGGAGAAACGTCAGGCGCTGGAAGAAGAGAAAGCCAAACTTAACGGTCGCGTAACGGCGATGCCGAAAACCCAGCAGGAGATTGTCCGTCTGACCCGCGATGTCGAGTCTGGTCAGCAGGTCTATATGCAACTGCTGAATAAAGAGCAGGAGCTGAAAATCACCGAAGCCAGCACCGTCGGCGATGTGCGCATTGTTGACCCGGCAATCACTCAGCCTGGTGTGCTAAAACCGAAGAAAGGGCTGATTATCCTTGGGGCGATTATTCTTGGCCTGATGCTCTCTATCGTGGGTGTGCTGCTGCGCTCGTTGTTTAATCGCGGCATCGAAAGCCCGCAGGTGCTGGAAGAACACGGTATCAGCGTCTATGCCAGCATCCCGTTGTCGGAATGGCAGAAAGCGCGCGATAGCGTCAAAACCATCAAAGGGATTAAACGCTATAAACAGAGCCAGCTACTGGCGATGGGGAATCCAACCGATCTGGCGATTGAAGCCATCCGCAGTCTGCGTACCAGTTTGCACTTCGCGATGATGCAGGCACAGAACAATGTGTTGATGATGACCGGGGTTAGCCCGTCAATCGGTAAAACCTTTGTCTGCGCCAACCTGGCGGCGGTGATCAGCCAGACCAATAAACGCGTGTTGTTGATCGACTGCGATATGCGCAAAGGCTACACCCACGAGCTGTTGGGCACCAATAACGTCAATGGCCTGTCGGAAATTCTGATTGGTCAGGGCGATATTACTACCGCTGCTAAACCGACCTCTATTGCCAAATTTGACCTGATCCCGCGCGGTCAGGTGCCGCCAAATCCTTCTGAACTGTTGATGAGCGAACGCTTTGCCGAACTGGTGAACTGGGCGAGTAAAAACTATGACCTGGTGTTGATTGATACGCCGCCGATTCTGGCAGTGACCGATGCGGCAATTGTTGGTCGTCATGTCGGAACCACATTAATGGTGGCGCGTTATGCGGTCAACACATTGAAAGAAGTGGAAACCAGTCTGAGCCGCTTTGAGCAAAACGGTATTCCGGTGAAAGGGGTGATTCTGAACTCCATCTTCCGCCGCGCCAGCGCGTATCAGGATTATGGCTATTACGAATACGAATATAAGTCGGATGCGAAATAACGACGCCTGCATTCGCACCGCCCCGTAGGCCGGATAAGGCGTTCACGCCGCATCCGGCAAGCAAACCAGCTCATAAGCCGGGAGAACAACCTATGAAAGACAATCCGCTGATCTCAATCTATATGCCGACCTGGAACCGCCAACAACTGGCGATTCGGGCGATAAAATCGGTCCTGCGCCAGGACTACAGCAACTGGGAGATGATCATCGTGGATGATTGCTCCACCTCCTGGGAACAACTGCAACAGTACGTCACTGCCCTCAACGATCCGCGTATCACCTACATTCACAACGACATTAACAGCGGGGCGTGCGCGGTACGTAACCAGGCGATTATGCTGGCGCAAGGGGAATACATCACCGGGATTGATGACGATGACGAATGGACACCCAACCGTCTGAGCGTCTTCCTCGCCCATAAACAGCAACTGGTCACTCACGCCTTTTTGTACGCTAACGACTACGTTTGCCAGGGCGAAGTCTATTCCCAACCAGCAAGTTTGCCGCTATATCCCAAATCGCCGTATTCACGCCGCCTGTTCTATAAACGCAATATCATTGGCAATCAGGTCTTTACTTGGGCATGGCGTTTCAAAGAGTGTTTGTTCGATACCGAACTGAAAGCAGCACAGGATTACGACATCTTCCTGCGGATGGTGGTGGAGTACGGCGAACCGTGGAAAGTGGAAGAAGCGACGCAGATCCTGCATATCAATCACGGTGAAATGCAGATCACCTCGTCACCGAAAAAATTCTCCGGATACTTCCACTTTTACCGCAAGCACAAAGACAAATTCGACCGTGCCAGTAAAAAATATCAGCTGTTTACCCTCTACCAGATCCGCAATAAACGTATGACCTGGCGCACTTTGCTGACGCTGCTGTCGGTGCGTAACGGCAAACGTCTGGCTGATGGTATTCGGGGGCGCTAAAGATGCTGGAAGATCTACGCGCCAACAGCTGGAGTTTACGCCCGTGCTGTATGGTTCTTGCCTATCGCGTCGCTCATTTTTGTTCGGTGTGGCGCAAAAAGAACGTCCTCAACAATCTGTGGGCGGCCCCGCTGCTGGTGCTGTATCGCATTATCACCGAATGCTTTTTCGGTTATGAAATCCAGGCAGCCGCGACCATTGGCCGCCGCTTTACTATCCATCACGGTTACGCCGTAGTGATCAATAAAAACGTGGTAGCGGGGGATGATTTCACCATTCGCCACGGCGTCACTATCGGCAATCGTGGTGCCGATAACATGGCATGTCCACACATTGGCAACGGCGTCGAACTCGGTGCCAACGTCATTATTCTTGGTGATATCACGCTTGGTAACAACGTCACCGTGGGCGCGGGCAGCGTGGTGCTCGACTCTGTCCCGGACAACGCGCTGGTGGTGGGAGAAAAAGCGCGAGTGAAGGTAATTAAATGAATATTTTGCAATTTAATGTGCGACTGGCGGAAGGCGGGGCAGCAGGTGTGGCGTTAGATCTCCACCAGCGTGCGCTGCAACAGGGGCTGGCGTCACATTTTGTCTACGGCTACGGCAAAGGCGGCAAAGAGAGCGTCAGCCATCAGAACTATCCGCAGGTCATCAAACATACGCCGCGGATGACCGCGATGGCGAATATTGCCCTGTTTCGTCTGTTTAATCGCGATCTGTTTGGCAATTTCAATGAGTTATATCGCACCATTACTCGCACACCGGGCCCGGTGGTTCTGCATTTGCATGTGCTGCACAGCTACTGGTTGAATCTTAAGAGCGTGGTGCGCTTTTGCGAGAAGGTGAAAAACCATAAACCGGACGTCACTCTGGTCTGGACGTTACACGACCACTGGAGCGTTACCGGACGCTGCGCCTTTACCGACGGTTGCGAAGGCTGGAAAACGGGCTGCCAGAAATGCCCGACCTTAAATAACTATCCGCCGGTGAAGATTGATCGCGCGCACCAGCTGGTGGCGGGCAAACGCCAGTTATTCCGCGAGATGCTGGCGCTGGGCTGTCAGTTTATTTCCCCCAGCCAGCATGTGGCTGACGCTTTCAATAGTCTGTACGGGCCAGGGCGTTGCCGGATTATCAATAATGGTATTGATATGGCAACCGAAGCGATTCTGGCGGATCTGCCTCCGGTGCGCGAAACCCAGGGTAAGCCGAAAATCGCGGTGGTGGCGCATGACCTGCGTTACGACGGCAAAACTAACCAGCAACTGGTGCGTGAGATGATGGCGCTGGGCGACAAAATCGAACTGCATACCTTTGGTAAGTTCTCGCCGTTCACCGCTGGCAACGTGGTTAATCACGGCTTTGAAACTGACAAGCGCAAGTTGATGAGCGCGCTCAATCAGATGGATGCGCTGGTGTTCAGTTCTCGCGTCGATAACTACCCGCTGATTTTGTGTGAGGCGCTATCGATTGGCGTGCCGGTGATTGCCACCCATAGCGACGCGGCGCGGGAAGTGCTGCAAAAATCCGGCGGTAAAACCGTCAGCGAAGAAGAGGTGCTGCAACTGGTGCAGTTAAGCAAACCGGAAATCGCGCAGGCGATATTTGGTACCACGCTGGCTGAGTTCAGCCAACGCAGCCGCGCGGCCTACAGTGGACAACAGATGCTGGAGGAGTATGTCAACTTCTATCAGAATCTGTAGCTACCTGTTGTTGCCGCTGATTTATCTGCTGGTTAACGTCAAAATCGCCCAGCTTGGCGAAAGTTTCCCCATCACCATCGTCACTTTTTTACCTGTCTTGTTACTGCTGTTTTTAGAGCGCATCAGCGTTAAAAAATTGATGATTGCCTTAGGGATTGGTGCGGGACTCACGGCGTTTAACTATCTGTTTGGTCAGTCGCTGGATGCCAGTAAATACGTCACTTCAACTATGCTGTTTGTCTATATTGTGATCATTATTGGCATGGTGTGGAGTATTCGTTTTAAAACAATTTCGCCACACAACCATCGCAAGATATTACGTTTCTTTTATCTGGTGGTCGGGCTGGTGGTGGCGCTGGCGGCGGTGGAGATGGCGCAAATTATCCTCACCGGCGGCAGCAGTATTATGGAGTCGATTTCGAAATATCTGATTTACAGCAACAGCTATGTACTGAATTTCATTAAATTCGGCGGCAAGCGCACGACAGCACTTTATTTCGAACCGGCATTTTTCGCTCTGGCATTAATCTCAATTTGGCTCAGCATCAAACAGTTTGGTATCAAAACGCCTAAAACCGATGCTATGATTCTCGCAGGGATAATATTATCCGGATCGTTTTCAGGGGTTATGACCTTTATCCTGTTTTATTTGCTGGAGTGGGCATTCCAATATCTGAATAAAGAGGCGATTAAGAAAAAGTTACCGTTAGCATTGATTTCTCTGGCTGTATTCCTGGTTGGTGTGGTAATCGCGTTTCCTTATATTTCCACCCGTCTGGGCGATTTAGGTACGGAAGGATCGTCATCGTATTATCGTATTGTCGGTCCGCTGGTGATGGTCGGTTATTCTTTGACCCATATTGACGGTGTAGTCAGATTTGGCTCACTTTATGAATATGTCGCATCATTCGGAATATTTAACGGTGCGGATGTCGGAAAAACCATAGACAATGGTTTGTATCTGCTGATTATTTATTTTTCCTGGTTCGCGGTGTTTTTATCGCTGTGGTACATGGGGAAAGTGATAAAAATGATGATCAACGCTTTTGGTGATAACCGCAATTTTCGCGTGCAATTATATCTTTTTACTCCGGTATCGCTGTTTTTTACCGGTTCGATATTTAGCCCGGAATATGCATTTTTAATCGTCTGTCCGTTTATTTTGCGAAAAGCGTTAAATATTACGAGGTAAGAATAAGAACATGTTGCTTAGCATAATCACTGTCGCGTTTCGTAACCTCGAAGGGATAGTCAAAACACATGCCTCGCTGGCGCATCTGGCGCAGGCGGACGATATCAGCTTCGAATGGATTGTTGTCGATGGCGGTTCCAATGACGGCACCCGTGAGTATCTGGAAAATCTCAATGGTATCTATAACCTACGCTTTGTCAGCGAGCCAGATAACGGTATCTACGACGCCATGAACAAGGGCATTGCGATGGCACAAGGCAAGTTCGCGTTGTTTCTCAACTCGGGCGATATTTTTCATCAGGATGCCGCATATTTTGTCCGTAAGTTAAAAATGCAAAAAGATAACGTGATGATCACCGGCGATGCGCTGCTGGATTTTGGCGACGGGCATAAAATTAAGCGTAGCGCCAAACCGGGTTGGTATATTTATCACAGCCTGCCCGCCAGTCATCAGGCGATATTTTTCCCAGTATCCGGTTTGAAAAAATGGCGTTATGACCTGGAATATAAAGTTTCTTCTGATTACGCGCTGGCAGCCAAAATGTATAAAGCAGGTTATGCATTTAAAAAACTCAATGGCCTGGTGTCTGAATTTTCTATGGGTGGGGTATCTACCACCAATAATATGGAATTGTGTGCTGACGCGAAAAAAGTCCAACGGCAAATATTACATGTGCCTGGCTTCTGGGCAGAATTATCCTGGCATTTACGCCAGCGTACTACCTCAAAGACGAAAGCCTTATATAACAAAAGCTGAATATAAGGGAAAACGATGCAGGATTTAAGTGGATTCTCGGTGCCGAAAGGGTTCCGGGGTGGCAACGCTATTAAAGTGCAATTGTGGTGGGCAGTACAGGCAACATTATTTGCCTGGTCGCCACAAGTATTGTATCGCTGGCGGGCATTTTTATTACGTTTATTCGGCGCAAAAATAGGAAAAAACGTAGTTATTCGTCCGTCAGTAAAAATTACCTATCCGTGGAAATTAACCTTAGGTGATTACGCGTGGGTCGGCGATGAGGTCAATTTATATACCCTCGGTGAAATAACCATTGGCGCACATTCGGTGATATCGCAAAAAAGTTATTTATGCACCGGGAGCCACGACCATGCAAGTCAACATTTCACCATTAACGCCACGCCTATTGTGATTGGCGAGAAATGCTGGCTGGCAACCGATGTCTTTGTTGCCCCAGGCGTCACAATCGGCGACGGCACCGTCGTGGGTGCACGAAGCAGTGTTTTTAAATCGCTTCCGGCAAATGTGGTTTGCCGGGGGAATCCCGCAGTGGTGATACGCGAACGCGTTGAAACTGAATAAATTCAAAAAATACAGAGGAATAAGACATGTCAAAAGTCGCTCTCATCACCGGTGTAACCGGACAAGACGGTTCTTACCTGGCAGAGTTTCTGCTGGAAAAAGGTTACGAGGTGCATGGTATTAAGCGTCGTGCATCGTCATTCAACACCGAGCGCGTGGATCACATTTATCAGGATCCGCACACCTGCAACCCGAAATTCCATCTGCATTATGGCGACCTGAGTGATACCTCCAACCTGACGCGCATTTTGCGTGAAGTGCAGCCGGATGAAGTGTACAACCTGGGCGCAATGAGCCACGTTGCGGTTTCTTTTGAGTCACCGGAATATACCGCAGACGTCGATGCGATGGGTACGCTGCGCCTGCTCGAGGCGATCCGCTTCCTCGGTCTGGAAAAGAAAACCCGTTTCTATCAGGCTTCCACCTCTGAACTGTACGGTCTGGTGCAGGAAATTCCGCAGAAAGAAACCACGCCGTTCTACCCGCGATCTCCGTATGCGGTCGCCAAACTGTACGCCTACTGGATCACCGTTAACTACCGCGAATCCTACGGCATGTACGCTTGTAACGGAATTCTCTTCAACCATGAATCCCCGCGCCGCGGCGAAACCTTCGTTACCCGCAAAATCACCCGCGCAATCGCCAACATCGCCCAGGGGCTGGAGTCGTGCCTGTACCTCGGCAATATGGATTCCCTGCGTGACTGGGGCCATGCCAAAGACTACGTAAAAATGCAGTGGATGATGCTGCAACAGGAACAGCCGGAAGATTTCGTTATCGCGACCGGCGTTCAGTACTCCGTACGTCAGTTCGTGGAAATGGCGGCAGCACAGCTGGGCATCAAACTGCGCTTTGAAGGCACGGGTGTTGAAGAGAAGGGCATTGTGGTTTCCGTCACCGGGCATGACGCGCCGGGCGTGAAACCGGGTGATGTGATTATCGCCGTTGATCCGCGTTACTTCCGTCCGGCTGAAGTTGAAACGCTGCTCGGTGACCCGACCAAAGCGCACGAAAAACTGGGCTGGAAACCAGAAATCACCCTCAGAGAGATGGTGTCTGAAATGGTGGCTAATGACCTCGAAGCGGCGAAAAAACACTCTCTGCTGAAATCTCACGGCTACGACGTGGCGATCGCGCTGGAGTCATAAGCATGAGTAAACAACGCATTTTTATTGCTGGCCATCGCGGAATGGTCGGTTCCGCCATCAGGCGACAGCTCGAACAGCGCGGTGATGTGGAGCTGGTATTACGCACCCGCGATGAACTGAACCTGCTGGACAGCCGCGCCGTGCATGATTTCTTTGCCAGCGAAAGCATTGACCAGGTCTATCTGGCGGCGGCGAAAGTGGGCGGCATTGTTGCCAACAACACCTATCCGGCGGATTTCATCTACCAGAACATGATGATTGAGAGCAACATCATTCACGCCGCGCATCAGAACGACGTGAACAAACTGCTGTTTCTCGGATCGTCCTGCATCTACCCGAAACTGGCAAAACAGCCGATGGCAGAAAGCGAGTTGTTGCAGGGCACGCTGGAGCCGACTAACGAGCCTTATGCTATTGCCAAAATCGCCGGGATCAAACTGTGCGAATCTTACAACCGCCAGTACGGACGCGATTACCGCTCAGTCATGCCGACCAACCTGTATGGCCCGCATGACAACTTCCACCCGAGTAATTCGCATGTGATCCCTGCATTGCTGCGTCGCTTCCACGAGGCGACGGCACAGAATGCACCGGACGTGGTGGTATGGGGCAGCGGTACACCGATGCGTGAATTCCTGCACGTCGATGATATGGCGGCGGCGAGCATTCATGTCATGGAGCTGGCGCATGAAGTCTGGCTGGAGAACACCCAGCCGATGCTGTCGCACATTAACGTCGGCACGGGCGTTGACTGCACTATCCGCGAGCTGGCGCAAACCATCGCCAAAGTGGTGGGTTACAAAGGTCGGGTGGTTTTTGATGCCAGCAAGCCGGATGGTACGCCGCGCAAACTGCTGGATGTGACGCGCCTGCATCAGCTTGGCTGGTATCACGAAATCTCACTGGAAGCGGGGCTTGCCAGCACTTACCAGTGGTTCCTTGAGAATCAAGACCGCTTTCGGGGGTAATGATGTTTTTACGTCAGGAAGACTTTGCCACGGTAGTGCGCTCCACTCCGCTTGTCTCTCTCGACTTTATTGTCGAGAACAGTCGCGGCGAGTTTCTGCTTGGCAAAAGAACCAACCGCCCGGCGCAGGGTTACTGGTTTGTGCCGGGAGGGCGCGTGCAGAAAGACGAAACGCTGGAAGCCGCATTTGAGCGGCTGACGATGGCGGAACTGGGGCTGCGTTTGCCGATAACAGCAGGCCAGTTTTACGGTGTCTGGCAGCACTTTTATGACGATAACTTCTCCGGCACGGATTTCACCACTCACTATGTGGTGCTCGGTTTTCGCTTCAGAGTAGCGGAAGAAGAGCTGTTACTGCCGGATGAGCAGCATGACGATTACCGCTGGCTGACGCCGGACGCACTGCTCGCCAGTGACAATGTTCACGCTAACAGCCGCGCCTATTTTCTCGCTGAGAAGCGTGCCGGAGTACCCGGATTATGAAAATACTGGTCTACGGCATTAACTACTCGCCGGAGTTAACCGGCATCGGCAAATACACCGGAGAGATGGTGGAATGGCTGGCGGCACAAGGTCATGAGGTGCGGGTTATTACCGCACCGCCTTACTACCCGCAGTGGCAGGTGGGCGAGAACTATTCCGCCTGGCGGTACAAACGAGAAGAGGGGGCCGCCACGGTGTGGCGCTGCCCGCTGTACGTGCCAAAACAGCCGAGCACCCTGAAACGCCTGTTACATCTCGGCAGTTTTGCCGTCAGCAGTTTCTTTCCTCTGATGGCGCAACGTCGCTGGAAGCCGGATCGCATTATCGGCGTGGTGCCAACGCTGTTTTGCACGCCGGGAATGCGCCTGCTGGCGAAACTCTCTGGTGCGCGTACCGTGCTGCATATTCAGGATTACGAAGTGGACGCCATGCTGGGGCTGGGCCTTGCCGGAAAAGGCAAAGGCGGCAAAGTGGCACAGCTGGCGACGGCGTTCGAACGTAGCGGACTGCATAACGTCGATAACGTCTCCACGATTTCGCGTTCGATGATGAATAAAGCCATCGATAAAGGCGTGGCGGCGGAAAACGTCATCTTCTTCCCCAACTGGTCGGAAATCGCCCGTTTTCAGCATGTTGCAGACGCCGATGTTGATGCCCTTCGTAACCAGCTTGGCCTGCCGGATAACAAAAAAATCATTCTTTACTCCGGCAATATTGGTGAAAAGCAGGGGCTGGAAAACGTTATTGAAGCTGCCGAACGCCTGCGTGATGAACCGCTGATTTTTGCCATTGTCGGGCAGGGCGGCGGCAAAGCGCGGCTGGAAAAAATGGCGCAGCAGCGTGGACTGCACAACATGCAATTCTTCCCGCTGCAATCGTATGACGCTTTACCCGCACTGCTGAAGATGGGCGATTGCCATCTGGTGGTGCAAAAACGCGGCGCGGCAGATGCCGTATTGCCGTCGAAACTGACCAATATTCTGGCAGTAGGTGGTAACGCGGTGATTACCGCAGAAGCCCACACAGAACTGGGGCAGCTTTGCGAAACCTTTCCGGGCATTGCGGTTTGCGTAGAACCGGAATCGGTCGAGGCGCTGGTGGCGGGGATTCGTCAGGCGCTCCTGCTGCCCAAACACAACACGGTGGCACGTGAATATGCCGAACGCACGCTCGATAAAGAGAACGTGTTACGTCAATTTATAAATGATATTCGGGGATAATTATGGCGCAGTCGAAACTCTATCCAGTTGTGATGGCAGGTGGCTCCGGTAGCCGCTTATGGCCGCTTTCCCGCGTACTTTACCCCAAGCAGTTTTTATGCCTGAAAGGCGATCTCACCATGCTGCAAACCACCATCTGCCGCCTGAACGGCGTGGAGTGCGAAAGCCCGGTGGTGATTTGCAATGAGCAGCACCGCTTTATTGTCGCGGAACAGCTGCGTCAACTGAACAAACTCACCGAGAACATTATTCTCGAACCGGCAGGGCGTAACACTGCACCTGCCATTGCGCTGGCGGCGCTGGCGGCAAAACGTCATAGCCCGGAGAGCGACCCGTTAATGCTGGTGCTGGCGGCGGATCATGTGATTGCCGATGAAGACGCGTTCCGTGCCGCCGTGCGTAATGCCATGCCATATGCCGAAGCGGGCAAGCTGGTGACCTTTGGCATTGTGCCGGATCTACCAGAAACCGGTTATGGCTATATTCGTCGCGGTGAAGTGTCTGCGGGTGAGCAGGATACGGTGGCCTTTGAAGTGGCGCAGTTTGTCGAAAAACCGAATCTGGAAACCGCCCAGGCCTATGTGGCAAGTGGCGAATATTACTGGAACAGCGGCATGTTCCTGTTCCGCGCCGGACGCTATCTCGAAGAACTGAAAAAATATCGCCCGGATATTCTCGATGCCTGTGAAAAAGCGATGAGCGCCGTCGATCCGGATCTTGATTTTATTCGTGTGGATGAAGAAGCGTTTCTCGCCTGCCCGGAAGAGTCGGTGGATTACGCGGTCATGGAACGTACGGCAGATGCCGTTGTGGTGCCGATGGATGCGGGCTGGAGCGATGTCGGCTCCTGGTCCTCATTATGGGAAATTAGCGCCCACACCGCCGAGGGCAACGTTTGCCACGGCGATGTGATTAATCACAAAACCGAAAACAGCTATGTGTATGCCGAATCTGGCCTGGTCACCACCGTCGGGGTGAAAGATTTGGTGGTAGTACAGACCAAAGATGCGGTGCTGATTGCCGACCGTAACGCGGTACAGGATGTGAAAAAAGTGGTCGAGCAGATCAAAGCCGATGGTCGCCATGAGCATCGGGTACATCGCGAAGTGTATCGTCCGTGGGGCAAATATGACTCTATCGACGCGGGCGACCGCTACCAGGTGAAACGCATCACCGTGAAACCGGGCGAGGGCTTGTCGGTACAGATGCACCATCACCGCGCGGAACACTGGGTAGTGGTCGCGGGAACGGCAAAAGTCACCATTGATGGTGATATCAAACTGCTTGGTGAAAACGAGTCCATTTATATTCCGCTGGGGGCGACGCACTGCCTGGAAAACCCGGGGAAAATTCCGCTCGATTTAATTGAAGTGCGCTCCGGCTCTTATCTCGAAGAGGATGATGTGGTGCGCTTCGCGGATCGCTACGGACGGGTGTAAACGTCGCATCAGGCGCTGTTTGTCGGATGCGGCGTGAACGCCTTATCCGACCTACGGTTCGGTTTTGTAGGCCTGATAAGACGCGGCAGCGTCGCATCAGGCAATGAATGCGAAACCGCGGTGTAAATAACGACAAAAATAAAATTGGCCGTTTCGGTCAGGGCCAACTATTGCCTGAAAAAGGGTAACGACATGAAAAAATTAACCTGCTTTAAAGCCTATGATATTCGCGGGAAATTAGGCGAAGAACTGAATGAAGATATCGCCTGGCGCATTGGTCGCGCCTATGGCGAATTTCTCAAACCGAAAACCATTGTGTTAGGCGGTGATGTCCGTCTCACCAGCGAAACCTTAAAACTGGCGCTGGCAAAAGGTTTACAGGATGCGGGCGTTGACGTGCTGGATATCGGTATGTCCGGCACCGAAGAGATCTATTTCGCCACGTTCCATCTCGGCGTGGATGGCGGCATTGAAGTTACCGCCAGCCATAACCCGATGGATTATAACGGCATGAAACTGGTGCGCGAAGGGGCTCGCCCGATCAGCGGTGATACCGGACTGCGCGACGTCCAGCGTCTGGCTGAAGCCAACGACTTTCCTCCCGTCGATGAAACCAAACGCGGTCGCTATCAGCAAATCAACCTGCGTGACGCTTACGTTGATCACCTGTTCGGTTATATCAATGTCAAAAACCTCACGCCGCTCAAGCTGGTGATTAACTCCGGGAATGGCGCAGCGGGTCCGGTGGTGGACGCCATTGAAGCCCGCTTTAAAGCCCTTGGCGCACCCGTGGAATTAATCAAAGTGCACAACACGCCGGACGGCAATTTCCCCAACGGTATTCCTAACCCGCTGCTGCCGGAATGCCGCGACGACACCCGCAATGCGGTCATCAAACACGGCGCGGATATGGGCATTGCCTTTGATGGCGATTTTGACCGCTGTTTTCTGTTTGACGAAAAAGGGCAGTTTATCGAGGGCTACTACATTGTCGGCCTGCTGGCAGAAGCGTTCCTCGAAAAAAATCCCGGCGCGAAGATCATCCACGATCCACGTCTCTCCTGGAACACCGTTGATGTGGTGACTGCCGCAGGCGGCACCCCGGTAATGTCGAAAACCGGACACGCCTTTATTAAAGAACGTATGCGCAAGGAAGACGCCATCTACGGTGGCGAAATGAGCGCCCACCATTACTTCCGTGATTTCGCTTACTGCGACAGCGGCATGATCCCGTGGCTGCTGGTCGCCGAACTGGTGTGCCTGAAAGGAAAAACGCTGGGCGAACTGGTGCGCGACCGGATGGTGGCGTTTCCGGCAAGCGGTGAGATCAACAGCAAACTGGCGCAACCCGCTGAGGCGATTAACCGCGTGGAACAGCATTTTAGCCGTGAGGCGCTGGCGGTGGATCGTACCGATGGCATCAGTATGACCTTTGCCGACTGGCGTTTTAACCTGCGCTCCTCCAACACCGAACCGGTGGTGCGGTTGAATGTGGAATCGCGCGGTGATGTGCCGCTGATGGAAGCGCGAACGCGAACTCTGCTGACGTTGCTGAACGAGTAATGTCGGATCTTCCCTTACCCCACTGCGGGTAAGGGGCTAATAACAGGAACAACGATGACAAATCTAAAAAAGCGCGAGCGAGCGAAAACCAATGCATCGTTAATCTCTATGGTGCAACGCTTTTCAGATATCACCATCATGTTTGCCGGACTATGGCTGGTTTGCGAAGTGAGCGGCCTGTCATTCCTCTACATGCACCTGTTGGTGGCACTGATTACGCTGGTGGTGTTCCAGATGCTGGGCGGCATCACCGATTTTTATCGCTCATGGCGCGGTGTTCGGGCAGCGACAGAATTTGCTCTGTTGCTACAAAACTGGACGTTAAGCGTGATTTTCAGCGCCGGACTGGTGGCGTTCAACAATGATTTCGACACGCAACTGAAAATCTGGCTGGCGTGGTATGGGCTGACCAGCATCGGACTGGTGGTTTGCCGTTCATGTATTCGTATTGGGGCGGGCTGGCTGCGTAATCATGGCTATAACAAGCGCATGGTCGCGGTGGCGGGGGATTTAGCCGCCGGACAAATGCTGATGGAGAGCTTCCGTAATCAGCCGTGGTTAGGGTTTGAAGTGGTGGGGGTTTACCACGACCCGAAACCGGGCGGCGTTTCTAACGACTGGGCGGGCAATCTGCAACAGCTGGTCGAGGATGCGAAAGCGGGCAAGATTCATAACGTCTATATCGCGATGCAAATGTGCGACGGCGCGCGAGTGAAAAAACTGGTCCATCAACTGGCGGACACCACCTGTTCGGTGCTGCTGATCCCCGATGTCTTTACCTTCAACATTCTCCATTCACGCCTCGAAGAGATGAACGGCGTACCGGTAGTGCCGCTTTACGACACGCCGCTTTCCGGGGTTAACCGCCTGCTCAAACGTGCGGAAGACATTGTGCTGGCGACGCTTATCCTGCTGCTGATCTCCCCGGTGCTGTGCTGCATTGCGCTGGCGGTGAAACTGAGCTCACCGGGGCCGGTTATTTTCCGCCAGACTCGCTATGGCATGGATGGCAAGCCGATCAAAGTGTGGAAGTTCCGTTCCATGAAAGTGATGGAGAACGACAAAGTGGTGACTCAGGCGACGCAGAACGATCCGCGCGTCACCAAAGTGGGGAACTTTCTGCGCCGCACCTCGCTGGACGAATTGCCGCAGTTTATCAATGTGCTGACCGGGGGGATGTCGATTGTCGGTCCGCGTCCGCATGCGGTGGCGCATAACGAACAGTATCGACAGCTCATTGAAGGCTACATGCTGCGCCATAAGGTGAAACCGGGCATTACCGGCTGGGCGCAGATTAACGGCTGGCGCGGCGAAACCGACACACTGGAGAAAATGGAAAAACGCGTCGAGTTCGACCTTGAGTACATCCGCGAATGGAGCGTCTGGTTCGATATCAAAATCGTTTTCCTGACGGTATTCAAAGGCTTCGTTAACAAAGCGGCATATTGATATGAGCTTACGTGAAAAAACCATCAGCGGCGCGAAGTGGTCGGCGATTGCTACGGTGATCATCATCGGCCTCGGGCTGGTACAGATGACCGTGCTGGCGCGGATTATAGATAACCACCAGTTCGGCCTGCTGACTGTGTCGCTGGTGATCATCGCGCTGGCAGATACGCTTTCTGACTTCGGTATCGCTAACTCGATTATTCAGCGAAAAGAAATCAGCCACCTTGAACTCACCACGCTGTACTGGCTGAACGTTGGGCTGGGGCTTGTGGTGTGCGTGGCGGTGTTTTTGTTGAGTGATGTCATCGGTGACGTGCTGAATAACCCGGACCTGGCACCGTTGATTAAAACATTGTCGCTGGCGTTTGTGGTGATCCCCCACGGGCAACAGTTCCGCGCGTTGATGCAAAAGGAACTGGAGTTCAACAAAATCGGCATGATCGAAACCAGCGCGGTGCTGGCGGGCTTCACTTTTACGGTGGTTAGCGCCCATTTCTGGCCGCTGGCGATGACCGCGATCCTCGGTTATCTGGTCAATAGTGCGGTAAGAACGCTGCTGTTTGGCTACTTTGGTCGAAAAATTTATCGCCCCGGTCTGCATTTCTCGCTGGCGTCAGTTGCGCCGAACTTACGCTTTGGTGCCTGGCTGACGGCGGACAGCATCATCAACTATCTCAATACCAACCTTTCAACGCTGGTGCTGGCGCGTATTCTCGGCGCGGGCGTGGCAGGGGGATACAACCTGGCGTACAACGTGGCCGTTGTGCCACCGATGAAGCTGAACCCAATCATCACCCGCGTGTTGTTTCCGGCGTTTGCCAAAATTCAGGACGACACCGAAAAGCTGCGCGTGAACTTCTACAAGCTGCTGTCGGTGGTGGGGATTATCAACTTTCCGGCGCTGCTCGGGCTGATGGTGGTGTCGAATAACTTTGTACCGCTGGTCTTTGGTGAGAAGTGGAACAGCATTATTCCGGTGCTGCAATTGCTGTGTGTGGTGGGTCTGCTGCGCTCCGTGGGTAACCCGATTGGTTCGCTGCTGATGGCGAAAGCGCGGGTCGATATCAGCTTTAAATTCAACGTATTCAAAACATTTCTGTTTATTCCGGCGATTGTTATTGGTGGGCAGATGGCGGGCGCAATCGGCGTCACGCTTGGCTTCCTGCTGGTGCAGATTATCAACACCATTCTGAGTTACTTCGTGATGATTAAACCGGTTCTTGGTTCCAGTTATCGCCAGTACATCCTGAGTTTATGGCTGCCGTTTTATCTCTCGCTGCCGACGCTGGTGGTCAGTTATGCGCTGGGCATTGTGCTGAAAGGGCAACTGGCGCTGGGGATGCTGCTGGCGGTGCAAATAGCCGCGGGCGTGCTGGCGTTTGTGGTGATGATTGTGCTGTCGCGCCATCCGCTGGTGGTGGAAGTGAAGCGTCAGTTTTGTCGCAGCGAAAAAATGAAAATGCTTTTACGGGCGGGGTGAATGGTTGTTTTAGGCTACGGCAATAAAAACAACAACATAACCTCACCTGGCATCAAATTTATGAGGAAAAAATGAAATTACTTATTCTGGGTAACCACACTTGCGGCAACCGCGGCGACAGCGCCATCCTGCGCGGCTTACTTGATGCCATCAACATCCTCAATCCACATGCCGAAGTGGACGTGATGAGCCGCTATCCGGTCAGTTCTTCCTGGCTGCTCAACCGCCCGGTAATGGGCGATCCGCTGTTCCTGCAAATGAAACAACACAACAGCGCGGCGGGCGTTGTCGGGCGCGTTAAAAAAGTCCTCCGTCGCCGCTACCAGCATCAGGTATTGCTCTCACGCGTCACCGACACTGGCAAGCTGCGCAATATCGCCATCGCCCAGGGATTCACCGACTTCGTGCGCCTGCTGTCAGGTTACGACGCCATTATTCAGGTCGGCGGATCGTTTTTTGTCGATCTCTACGGCGTGCCGCAGTTTGAACATGCACTTTGCACGTTTATGGCGAAAAAGCCGCTGTTTATGATTGGTCACAGCGTCGGTCCCTTCCAGGATGAGCAATTTAACCAACTGGCGAATTACGTTTTTGGTCACTGTGACGCGCTGATCCTACGCGAATCGGTCAGTCTCGAACTGATGAAACGCAGCAATATCACCACTGCAAAAGTTGAACATGGCGTCGATACCGCGTGGCTGGTCGATCACCACACAGAAGATTTCACCGCCAGCTATGCCGTCCAACACTGGCTGGACGTTGCCGCACAACAGAAAACGGTGGCAATTACCCTGCGCGAACTGGCACCGTTCGACAAACGTCTCGGCACCACTCAACAAGCGTATGAAAAAGCCTTTGCCGGGGTGGTCAATCGCATTCTCGACGAAGGGTATCAGGTGATTGCGCTATCCACCTGTACGGGCATCGACAGCTATAACAAAGACGACCGCATGGTGGCGCTCAACCTACGCCAGCACATCAGCGATCCTGCCCGTTATCACGTAGTGATGGATGAACTCAACGATCTGGAAATGGGCAAAATTCTGGGGGCCTGTGAACTCACCGTCGGTACGCGCCTGCACTCCGCCATTATCTCAATGAACTTTGCTACTCCGGCGATTGCCATCAACTATGAACATAAATCCGCCGGGATTATGCAGCAGTTGGGACTACCGGAGATGGCGATTGATATCCGTCATTTACTGGACGGCAGCCTGCAAGCGATGGTTGCGGATACCTTAGGCCAGCTTCCGGCGCTGAACGCACGACTTAACGAAGCTGTCAGTAGTGAGCGTCAGACAGGAATGCAGATGGTGCAATCTGTGCTTGAGCGCATCGGGGAGGTGAAATGAAGGTCGGCTTCTTTTTACTGAAATTTCCGTTGTCGTCGGAAACCTTCGTCCTCAATCAAATTACCGCGTTTATTGATATGGGATTTGAGGTGGAGATTGTCGCGCTGCAAAAAGGCGACACACAAAACACCCACGCGGCATGGACGAAATACAACCTTGCCGCCAGAACCCGCTGGTTACAGGACGAACCAACGGGCAAAGTGGCGAAGCTGCGCCACCGCGCCAGCCAGACCTTACGCGGCATTCATCGTAAAAATACCTGGCAGGCGCTCAACCTCAAACGCTATGGCGCAGAGTCGCGGAACCTGATTTTGCCTGCCATTTGCGGTCAGGTCGCAACACCGTTTCGCGCCGATGTCTTTATCGCTCATTTTGGCCCGGCGGGGGTAACCGCAGCAAAACTACGCGAACTGGGTGTCATTCGCGGCAAAATCGCTACTATCTTCCACGGCATTGATATCTCCAGTCGGGAAGTGCTTAACCACTACACTCCCGAATATCAACAACTGTTTCGCCGTGGCGACCTGATGTTACCGATAAGCGATCTGTGGGCCGGAAGGCTGCAAAAAATGGGCTGCCCGAGGGAAAAAATCGCCGTATCGCGCATGGGCGTAGATATGACGCGCTTTAGCCCGCGTCCCGTGAAAGCGCCCGCAACGCCGCTGGAAATCATTTCCGTCGCACGCTTAACCGAGAAAAAAGGCCTGCATGTGGCGATTGAAGCCTGCCGTCAGTTGAAAGAGCAGGGCGTGGCATTTCGCTATCGCATCCTCGGCATTGGCCCGTGGGAAAGACGCCTGCGCACCCTCATCGAACAATATCAACTGGAAGATGTGGTAGAGATGCCGGGCTTTAAACCGAGCCACGAAGTGAAAGCGATGCTCGACGACGCGGATGTCTTCCTGTTGCCATCGGTAACGGGCGCGGATGGCGATATGGAAGGTATTCCGGTGGCGCTGATGGAAGCGATGGCGGTCGGCATTCCGGTTGTTTCTACTCTGCATAGCGGAATTCCTGAACTGGTGGAGGCTGACAAATCCGGCTGGCTGGTGCCTGAGAATGATGCTCGCGCACTGGCGCAACGACTGGCGGCGTTTAGCCAACTGGACACCGACGAACTGGCTCAGGTTATCAAACGTGCTCGCGAAAAAGTCGAACACGATTTTAACCAGCAGGTGATTAACCGAGAACTCGCCAGCTTGTTGCAGGCTTTATAGAGGAGAACGTATGCCATTTAAAAAACTCTCCCGACGCACCTTCCTGACGGCAAGCTCGGCGCTTGCCTTCCTCCATATCCCTTTCGCTCGCGCACTTCCCGCCCGACAAAGCGTTAACATTAACGACTACAACCCTCACGACTGGATCGCCTCATTTAAACAAGCCTTCAGCGAAGGGCAAACAGTCGTCGTGCCTGCTGGATTCGTTTGTGACAATATCAACACCGGCATCTTCATTCCTCCTGGCAAAACGTTACACATCCTTGGAAGCCTGCGCGGCAACGGCAGAGGGCGATTTGTCTTACAGGACGGCAGCCAGGTGACAGGGGAGGAGGGCGGCAGTATGCATAACATCACCCTGGATGTGCGTGGTTCTGACTGCACTATCAAAGGGCTGGCGATGAGCGGCTTTGGTCCGGTAACGCAGATTTATATCGGCGGCAAAAACAAACGGATCATGCGCAGCCTGACCATCGATAACCTCACTGTCAGCCACGCTAATTACGCCATCTTACGCCAGGGATTTCATAACCAGATTATCGGTGCCAACATCACCAACTGTAAGTTCAGCGACTTACAAGGCGACGCCATTGAATGGAACGTGGCAATTAACGACAGTGATATTTTGATATCTGACCATGTCATTGAGCGCATCAACTGTACTAACGGCAAAATCAACTGGGGCATTGGCATAGGTCTTGCGGGAAGCACTTATGATAATAATTACCCGGAAGACCAGGCAGTGAAAAACTTTGTCGTGGCGAATATCACGGGATCGGATTGTCGGCAGTTGATCCATGTTGAAAATGGTAAACATTTTGTTATTCGTAATATCAAAGCCCGCAATATCACGCCGGATTTCAGTAAGAAAGCAGGTATTGATAACGCCACAGTCGCTATTTACGGTTGTGACAATTTCGTGATTGATAATATTGAAATGATTAATAGCGCCGGGATGTTAATCGGCTATGGGGTAATTAAAGGCAAATATCTCTCGATACCGCAAAATTTCCGAGTGAATAATATTCAACTGGATAACACCCATCTTGCTTATAAATTGCGCGGCATCCAAATCTCCGCCGGGAATGCTGTCTCCTTTGTGGCGCTGACTAACATTGAGATGAAGCGTGCGTCGCTGGAGTTACACAACAAACCACAACACCTTTTTATGCGTAATATCAATGTGATGCAGGAATCCTCTGTTGGACCAGCATTGAGCATGAACTTCGACATGCGCAAAGACGTTCGCGGCGTCTTTATGGCAAAGCGTGAAACGCTGCTTTCACTCACGAATATTCATGCCGTGAATGAAAAAGGGCAAAGCTCCGTCGATATCGACAGGATTAATCACCATATTGTTAATGTGGAAAAGATTAACTTTAGATTGCCGGAACGGAGGGAGTAGATTTGCGACCATTCATAAACTTACTGGATATAATGTTCTAAAAGATTATAATCCTCACACTAACTGTTAAAGCTGGGGCTGGGCAGCATTGACTACTCAGGGAAGGTACTCATCTTTATCTTGTGTTTCTTACGTAACAACCAGACTAAAGTGATTTATGAACGATAACGTTTTGCTCATAGGAGCTTCCGGATTCGTAGGAACCCGACTACTTGAAACGGCAATTGCTGACTTTAATATCAAGAACCTGGACAAACAGCAGAGCCACTTTTATCCAGAAATCACACAGATTGGCGATGTTCGTGATCAACAGGCACTCGACCAGGCGTTAGCCGGTTTTGACACTGTTGTACTACTGGCAGCGGAACACCGCGATGACGTCAGCCCTACTTCTCTCTATTATGATGTCAACGTTCAGGGTACCCGCAATGTGCTGGCGGCCATGGAAAAAAATGGCGTTAAAAATATCATCTTTACCAGTTCCGTTGCTGTTTATGGTTTGAACAAACACAACCCTGACGAAAACCATCCACACGATCCTTTCAACCACTACGGCAAAAGTAAGTGGCAGGCAGAGGAAGTGCTGCGTGAATGGTATAACAAAGCACCAACAGAACGTTCATTAACCATCATCCGTCCTACCGTTATCTTCGGTGAACGAAACCGCGGTAACGTCTATAACTTGCTGAAACAGATCGCTGGCGGCAAGTTTATGATGGTGGGCGCAGGGACTAACTATAAGTCCATGGCTTATGTTGGAAACATTGTTGAGTTTATCAAGTACAAACTGAAGAATGTTGCCGCAGGTTATGAGGTTTATAACTACGTTGATAAGCCAGATCTGAACATGAACCAGTTGGTTGCTGAAGTTGAACAAAGTCTGAACAAAAAGATCCCTTCAATGCACTTGCCTTACCCACTAGGAATGTTGGGTGGATATTGCTTTGATATCCTGAGCAAAATTACGGGCAAAAAATACGCTGTCAGCTCTGTGCGCGTGAAAAAATTCTGCGCAACAACACAGTTTGACGCAACGAAAGTGCATTCTTCAGGTTTTGTGGCACCGTATACGCTGTCGCAAGGTCTGGATCGAACTCTGCAGTATGAATTCGTTCATGCCAAAAAAGACGACATAACGTTTGTTTCTGAGTAATGCAGACGAGTCAGAGAAAAAAGGACCAGGTTGGACTACGATTATTCGGAAAGAGGTACTGATTAAATTATCAGTATGCGGAATTCCGAGTAATCCGAGTAACCCAGATGCTGATGGTGTGTAGTGTTATCGTAAGGTTTAATCAAAGTTATGCGGAACTAAGCTTTGGTATATAGCCATAACGTTTGGCTAACCTATGGCAATAATTTACGCACTATCAGCCACTTAGAGGTAGGAAAAGAATGACGAATTTAAAAGCAGTTATACCGGTAGCAGGTCTTGGGATGCATATGTTGCCTGCCACTAAGGCGATTCCCAAAGAGATGCTACCGATCGTCGACAAGCCAATGATTCAGTACATTGTTGACGAGATTGTGGCTGCAGGGATCAAAGAAATCCTCCTGGTAACTCACGCATCCAAGAACGCGGTCGAAAACCACTTCGACACTTCTTATGAATTAGAATCTCTCCTTGAGCAGCGCGTGAAGCGTCAACTGCTTGCGGAAGTGCAGTCCATCTGTCCACCGGGCGTGACCATTATGAACGTGCGTCAGGGCGAACCTTTAGGTTTGGGCCACTCCATTTTATGTGCACGACCTGCTATTGGTGACAACCCATTTGTCGTGGTGCTGCCGGACGTTGTGATCGACGACGCCAGCGCCGACCCGCTGCGCTACAACCTTGCAGCTATGATTGCGCGCTTCAACGAAACGGGCAGTAGCCAGGTGCTGGCAAAACGTATGCCGGGTGACCTCTCTGAATACTCCGTCATTCAGACCAAAGAACCGCTGGATCGCGAAGGTAAAGTCAGCCGCATTGTTGAATTCATCGAAAAACCGGATCAGCCACAAACGCTGGATTCAGACATCATGGCCGTGGGCCGTTATGTGCTTTCTGCCGATATTTGGCCGGAACTTGAACGCACTCAGCCAGGTGCATGGGGACGTATTCAGCTGACTGATGCCATTGCCGAACTGGCGAAAAAACAGTCCGTTGATGCCATGCTGATGACTGGCGACAGCTACGACTGCGGTAAAAAAATGGGTTATATGCAGGCGTTTGTGAAGTATGGACTACGCAACCTCAAAGAAGGGGCGAAGTTCCGTAAAGGGATTGAGAAGCTGTTAAACGAATAATGAAAGCTTGATCGGATATGACGGCTGCGAAAAATTGGAATAATTGCAGGTTATTTTGAATATGGGGGATTTCTAAAACACCCCATTAACAATGTGTTGACAATTGATTTTGACCAAGTTGTTAATGTTTTTCTTGCGTTTTCAATTGGTTGATTAGATAATATTATATAGATCTATAATCTATTCTGGTTGGGTTGGGGAAATTGTTCGATCGGAATATATAGTTTCTGGTGTTCTGATAGCCATAAGTCAGGGGCGGTAGCGTGGATTTTTATTGCGTAAAAACGTCAGTAAACATAGAGGTTTAATGAAAAAAATACTATTAATATCCATGAGTTTGGGAAAGGGCGATTATGGTGGTGGTATAGTATCAAATACAAACTTTTTTGCTTTAAAGGAATTAGAGCATTATGAGTTATTTTCAGTAGGTATTGTAAAAAACACCAACGATGCACCAAACTTTATTAACATGGTTTTGCCTGGCAACGCGAGTAAATTCTCAACTGCAATTAATAATATATTAGGGTTTGCCGGGCAGTTAAATAATAAAACTACGAAAAACATAAAATACATAATTGACGAGTTTGAGCCTGATATTGTATACCTTGATTCAAGCCTTCTGGGGTGTATAGCTTCTTATTGCAAGAAAAAACATAAAACTATTCAAATAATAACGTTCTTTCATAATATTGAGTTTGATTTTGAAATTGCACGTATTATGTCAGGATTATTGCATTTTTTTCCCTCGTTAATATCCACAACTCTCGCAGAATATGCGGCTGTAAGGTATAGTGACAAGATTATCGCATTACATAAAAAAGATTCTTTTAGACTAGAGGAAAAATATGGAAGGAAGGCTGATTATATCGTACCCGTTTGCATTAAAGATACACAAAGAGAAAAAAGTTTTAAACTCGTCAACGAAAAGAAAAAAGAAGGCAAAAAGTTAAAAGTTGGCTTTATAGGTACAGCTTTTTTTGCAAATGTAGAGTCTGCTAAGATTATATCTCAATACATTGCGCCAAAGGTGGAGGGGATTGCTAATTTTTATATATGTGGCAATGGATTTGAAAAATATAAAGCATTGAATTCAACTAATGTAAATGTTTCAGGCTACATTGATTCTTTGGATGATTTCTATAATGAAATGGATGTGATGATATTTCCTATTTTTAGCGGCGCAGGAATGAAGGTGAAAATAGCAGAGTCATTAATGTATAATAAACCAATTCTAGCTTCTGCATTTGCATTAGTTGGTTACGAAAAAATAATAGATGGAACTAATGTGATTAGCTGTGAGTCTCACGAATCTTTTGTTTATCATATAAGACAATTTAGAAGGGATAATAACACATTATATAATAGGAAGTCTTATTATAAATATTTCTCTGATAAAGCATGTCTGCATTATTTTAGAAATATATTACGAGAAATTGTTAATAACGAATAGATAGATGGACTAATAACGTCATGAATATAATACAATTATCAAAATTCTACCCTCCGATATTTGGTGGAATAGAGCAAGTTGCACAGGACATAACCGAAGGGATGCAAAATTTGTGCAATGTTGATGTTTTAAGCGTAAATAACAGTTCTAAAACAATATATTGTAAAAATATAATTCGAGCTTCATTACTATTTACACTATTATCTACCCCAGTATCGATTAGCTATATACTAATCTGGAGTAGAATCAGAAATAATTATGATATAATTCATGTTCATTTGCCAAATCCTCTTGCTATTATTGCACTGTTGCTGTTCCCGCCCAAAGCTCCCGTCGTAGTGCATTGGCATAGCGATATAGTAAAACAGAAAATAGCGTTAAAGTTTTTTCAGCCTTTACAGAATTTATTTTTGAATAAAGTAGAAAAAATTATTGTGACATCTGAAATTTATGGGAGTTCTTCTCCTCAATTACAAAGATTTCAAGATAAAATAATTTGTATACCGATCGGTATAAAATCAGAGCGATTACCTAAGAATGAAACGCTATTAAAGCATCTAAAAGAAAAATATAAAAATAAAAAGATAGTTTTCTCTCTTGGGAGGCTGGTTTATTACAAAGGGTTTGAAAATCTAGTTAATGCAGCTAACTTTCTTCCTGAAGATACAATAATCCTTATTGGTGGGTGCGGTGAGTTATATGACGAGTTGGCTGATAGCATTTTATCCAATAAACTAGAAGGGAAAGTGGTTTTGCTGGGGGAGATAAAATATGAACAGCTTTCTGCTTATTATCAGGTTTGTGACGTATTTTGTCTTCCTTCCATTCATGAATCAGAAGCTTTTGGCGTGGTTCAAATTGAGGCAATGAGCTATGGAAAACCTGTTGTATCCACAAATATTAAAAATAGTGGGGTCCCATGGGTAAATGAAAATGGTATTTCAGGTGTTGTAGTTGAACCTAATGAGCCTCATGAACTAGCCAAAGCTATCTTGACAATTTTAAATAATCCAGCTGGTTTTTCCTTAGGGGCATTAGAGCGATATCGCAAATTATTCACTAGAGATAAAATGATCTCAAGTTTGATTGGACTTTATCAGAATATTAAAATAGGAAATGAAAAAGAATGATCTTACCTGTTATTCTGGCCGGTGGTGCAGGTAGTCGCCTTTGGCCACTTTCCCGCTTACTTTACCCCAAACAGTTTTTATGTCTGAAAGGCGAGCTTTCTATGCTGCAAACAACTATCTGCCGCCTGAATGGTTTGGGGTGCGAAAATCCGGTGGTGATTTGTAATGAGCAGCACCGCTTTATTGTTGCGGAACAGTTGTATCAACTGAACAAACTCACCGAGAACATTATTCTTGAACCGGCAGGACGTAATACTGCACCTGCTATTGCGCTGGCGGCGCTAGCAACACAATGGCATAAACCAAATAGTGATCCGTTACTGTTGGTGCTGGCAGCGGATCATGTGATTGCTGATGAAGACGCATTCCGCGCCGCTGTGAGTAATGCTATGCCGTATGCCGAAGCGGGCAAGTTGGTGACTTTTGGCATTGTGCCAAGGCATCCAGAAACAGGTTATGGGTATATTCGTCGTGGTGCAGTGTCTGCGGGCGAGCAGGAGGGAGTAGCCTTTGAAGTGGCACAGTTTGTCGAAAAACCGAATCTGGAAACCGCGCAGGCCTATGTGGCAAGCGGCGAATACTACTGGAACAGCGGTATGTTCCTGTTCCGCGCCGGACGCTATCTCGAAGAACTGAAAAAGTATCGTCCGGATATTCTCGACGCCTGTAAAAAAGCGATGAGCGCCGTTGAGCCAGATCTTAATTTTATTCGTGTAGATGAAGAAGCGTTTCTCGCCTGTCCGGAAGAGTCGGTTGATTACGCGGTAATGGAACGAACAGCGGATGCTGTTGTAGTACCGATGGATGCGGGCTGGAGTGATGTGGGCTCTTGGGCTTCGTTATGGGAGAGCTGCACTCACACAGCTGAAGGCAACGTTTGCCGCGGTGACGTTATTAATTATAAATCCGAAAACAGTTATGTGTATGCCGAATCGGGCCTGGTCACCACCGTCGGGGTGAAAGATTTGGTGGTAGTGCAGACCAAAGATGCGGTGTTAATAGCCGATCGCAGCTCGGTTCAAGATGTGAAACATGTGGTTGAGCAGCTCAAAGCCGACGGTCGACACGAGTATCGGATGCATCGCGAAGTATACCGTCCGTGGGGGCAATATGACTCTATCGATGCAGGCGCTCGCTACCAGGTGAAACGCATAACTGTGAAACCGGGCGAGGGCTTGTCGGTACAGATGCATCATCACCGCGCAGAACACTGGGTGGTGGTTGCGGGAACGGCAAAAGTCACTATTAATGGTGACATCAAACTGCTTGGTGAAAATGAGTCCATCTATATTCCACTGGGGGCGACACATTGTTTGGAAAATCCAGGAAAAATACCTTTAGAAATAATTGAGGTTCGCTCAGGTTCTTATCTTGAAGAAGATGATATAGTTAAGTTTTATGATCGTTATGGGCGAGATTAATTTCATTACTGAAGTTGCTAATTGTTTAACAAAATACTTCTGTGTATTTTTTCATATAAGTTTGTAAATATGACTAGATTAAGCTGCTTTAAAGCCTATGATATTCGCGGGAAATTAGGCGAAGAACTGAATGAAGATATCGCCTGGCGCATTGGTCGCGCCTATGGCGAATTTCTCAAACCGAAAACCATTGTGTTAGGCGGTGATGTCCGTCTCACCAGCGAAACCTTAAAACTGGCGCTGGCAAAAGGTTTACAGGATGCGGGCGTTGACGTGCTGGATATCGGTATGTCCGGCACCGAAGAGATCTATTTCGCCACGTTCCATCTCGGCGTGGATGGCGGCATTGAAGTTACCGCCAGCCATAACCCGATGGATTATAACGGCATGAAACTGGTGCGCGAAGGGGCTCGCCCGATCAGCGGTGATACCGGACTGCGCGACGTCCAGCGTCTGGCTGAAGCCAACGACTTTCCTCCCGTCGATGAAACCAAACGCGGTCGCTATCAGCAAATCAACCTGCGTGACGCTTACGTTGATCACCTGTTCGGTTATATCAATGTCAAAAACCTCACGCCGCTCAAGCTGGTGATTAACTCCGGGAATGGCGCAGCGGGTCCGGTGGTGGACGCCATTGAAGCCCGCTTTAAAGCCCTTGGCGCACCCGTGGAATTAATCAAAGTGCACAACACGCCGGACGGCAATTTCCCCAACGGTATTCCTAACCCGCTGCTGCCGGAATGCCGCGACGACACCCGCAATGCGGTCATCAAACACGGCGCGGATATGGGCATTGCCTTTGATGGCGATTTTGACCGCTGTTTTCTGTTTGACGAAAAAGGGCAGTTTATCGAGGGCTACTACATTGTCGGCCTGCTGGCAGAAGCGTTCCTCGAAAAAAATCCCGGCGCGAAGATCATCCACGATCCACGTCTCTCCTGGAACACCGTTGATGTGGTGACTGCCGCAGGCGGCACCCCGGTAATGTCGAAAACCGGACACGCCTTTATTAAAGAACGTATGCGCAAGGAAGACGCCATCTACGGTGGCGAAATGAGCGCCCACCATTACTTCCGTGATTTCGCTTACTGCGACAGCGGCATGATCCCGTGGCTGCTGGTCGCCGAACTGGTGTGCCTGAAAGGAAAAACGCTGGGCGAACTGGTGCGCGACCGGATGGTGGCGTTTCCGGCAAGCGGTGAGATCAACAGCAAACTGGCGCAACCCGCTGAGGCGATTAACCGCGTGGAACAGCATTTTAGCCGTGAGGCGCTGGCGGTGGATCGTACCGATGGCATCAGTATGACCTTTGCCGACTGGCGTTTTAACCTGCGCTCCTCCAACACCGAACCGGTGGTGCGGTTGAATGTAGAATCTCGTGGTGATTTAGGACTTGTTGAAAAGCAGACAACATATATCATTAACTTATTAACAACCCCCCCCAATGATGAAAAGTGAAAATATTACATTCGTAGTGCAAGGTCCAGTCAGAAATGAAACAAAAGATACTTTAGAAAGTATTAGGCTAAATTTTAAAGAAGCTAAAATAATTTTGTCCACATGGGAGGGGAGTAACGTTAAAGGTCTTTCATTTGACGATATTGTTTTTAGTAACGATCCTGGCCCTTTAAATATAAAAAGAGGTACTAAAATAGTTGCTCAGGAAAATACAAATCGTCAAATAATTTCAACATACCAAGGTTTAATTAAGGTTCGAACACCATATGCGGTTAAGTTGAGAACAGATACGCCATTACGAAATGATAATATTATAAAAAACTATATAAAAGCTCAAGCATATGGGAGAGATTATAATTTTTCATACTTAGAGGAAAGGATTCTTGTATCATCTATAAATACTATAGATCCAAAAAGCTATATTCAATTCCCATACCATATTTCTGATTGGATCTACTTTGGTAAAACTAACGATTTATTAAAAATTTGGGATGGGGAATTAATAGATGATAATGATTATTTTACTGAGCAGGATATAAAAGAAGAGATTAGTTGCAAAAGAGGATTTGAGTTTGGAAGATACACAGCTGAACAGCTTGTTCTATACTCATTTTTAAAAAAAAATAAAATTAGCGAATATAAACATTATTGTGATACAAATAATGACAGGGTTGAAAAGGTATTAAAAGTAATCCTTTCTAATTTCTATTGCGTAAGTCCTAAACAAATGGGACTCTGTTTTGATAAATACTCAGACTTAATAACCCCTAGAATGAATTACAGGAGTCTCCGTAGTTTCTTAGGGTTTTATTTTGTTACAATTAATGAGAGAGTTTGGCGAAATTATTACAGCCAATTCTATAAACTTGACACTACAATATCAGAAAAAATAGAAATATGTGCACGCAGGATATTTATAAAGATCATGAAGAAGAGGAAAAAATGAGTAAAAGCATGTTATATATCTACACACATAATGGTTACAATGATGCATTTTTAAAAAAAGATGTAGGGATGGTACCATCTGTTATGTTAAATGGTGGGAAAGTTGATTCGCTAATTTATTGTAAAGAAAAGAAAGGAAAGGCTGTTTTTAATAATTTAGAAATATATTTTACTGGATGTGGATGGTTTATTAGTAACTTCAAGGCGATACTGTTTCTTTGTCGAAATGCAATATTTAATAGACATTTAGATTTATTGATATTTCATCTCAGCCTTAGAAATATCGTGCCTGTGTTAACATATAAACTTTTATTTAAAGGGGAATTAATATGTAAGATGGATTTAAATACTGAAAGTGCCATCGAATATTCTGATAAAAGCCATAAAATAAATGGGATCAAAAAAAAACTAATAAGAATGATTATTTCCCGCACAGATCAATTTTATGTTGAGACTATAAGAAATTATAACATAATAAATAAAGGCATTTTTGATGTGCCGATTTCAGGAAAGTTAAAATTAATGCCCAACGGAGTTGATGCTAAATTAGTTAGGGAGGTTATTAAAACTGAAGGTCCTGATGTATTTAAAGAAAATACAATAACAATAATCTCTCGCCATGCTTGTGAAGCAAAGGCTCCAAACAGAATATTCGATGTAATTGACGTAATGTCTGAATTGAAACTTAATAACTGGACATTGCAAATATTGGGCTATTTCCCAACAATATTTACGGATGCTCTAAGAATAAGAGCTCTTGAATGTGGAGTGAATATCATATGTGACGGTTATAATTTAGAGCTCTATGATGTGTATAAAAGATTATTTAAAAGTAAGATGTTTATATGTCTTTCGCTGCAAGAGTCATATTGTATATCACTAGTTGAAGCTGCTGTATTTAATAATCATATAATATCTACAAATGTTGGAGTAGCAGAAGATCTTTCATTAAAATACGGTAATATTAAAATTATCGAAAATTATTCGAAAAATTTACTATCCAAAACTATTGAAAAGACAATTAAAAATGATATTAAAATAAAAAAAGCAAGCATTTCTGATAGAATGTTAGACTCATATTCTTGGGATAATATCATAACAGGGGTCATGAGCGAATAATATGGGAGTATATTTCATTTTAATGACAGTGGCACTATTGATCTCTATTATCGTATTATTCCACAATGATGTTAAATTTACGAATGTATATATATATACTTATATTTTACTGCTCTCATTACTTGCTGGTTTAAGATTTCATACCGGCTGGGATTGGGAAGCTTATGACTATTTTTTTTATGAGCTGACAAATTCTAATTTATTTGAAATAAGCAAAGCAAATGTTTTTAATTATGAACCAGGGTTCGTTTTACTATCTTATATATCTGTTTTATTGCACATACCACCATTTCTCTTTTTCTCTTTAATAACCGTTACATTAATTATAAAGTCGGCTTATAAGTATTTAGGGAACTTTGTTTACATTTTTTTATTAATATATTTATATTACGGTTATTTTCATAATTTTTCTATTGTACGACAAGGTGTTGCTGCTGCGTTATTCGCTTATTCCATTCGTTATTTGATAGCGAAAAGCTATAAATATTATATATTAATATTTGTCGCTGCATTATTCCATATGTCTGCTATTATGTTATTAATTGTCCCATTTCTTTATAAAATCGCTAATCGTATACCATTTTCCGCCCTATTGCTATTTTCATTGTTAATGGTTTATACCTCTGTAAGTGAGCTCATAGGTATGAAATCATTATTGTCAGGAATAAATGCACTAAATATATATATCAATAATAGTTCTTTAAGCTATAAAGTTGGTTTTTCGTTTAAATATTTGGAGTTATTAATCATTCTAGTTCTATTTTATAATAAGAGATTTTCAGAACTGATTGCTAGCAAATTTAGTAAAAAGCAATATTATGTATTTAGATGTTTGATTGTAATTGAAGTGATGATATATTCGCTTTTCAATGACTTTAGCATTATTTATGAAAGGCTAACTGTTTACTTCGAATTTTCTCATGCTATATGTATAGCAATGATTATATCAGCCTTTAAGTATAAAAGAGTTCAGTTGTTTTTACTGTTAATTTTATTGTCTCTTATTTTTGTAAGATATTATCAATTATTCAATTCTCCTGTTCGTGTCGATGGAGAAATGACACATTACGAACGATTTGAAAACTATTGTTCTGTTTTTAACACAAAAGATTGTCAAAGGTAACAATGAAGCGAATTATTATAGACTTGGATAATACTATCACAATCCATAACGATGAACCATACGGTAAAAAACCAGTAAATCAAGATGTTGTAAATAAAATGAAGATGTATAAAGAGCTGGGTTATACAATCACAATATTTACCGCCCGTAATATGAATACTTTTTCAGGTAACATTGGGAAGATAAATGTTCATACAATGCCTGTTATAATTGACTGGTTAAATCGTAATAATATTCCATATGATGAAATTATTGTGGGTAAACCATGGTGTGGGACAAATGGATTTTATGTTGATGATAAGGCGATTAGGCCTTCAGAGTTTATAAGCTTGTCAGAAACGGAGATTGCTGAACTACTGGATAAGGAGGTAAAAAAATGATTCTAATAAACTCTGCTGCTTACGTTAATGACGACCTAAGAGCTGAATTCGGTTTGCTACCACCGTGCTTTTTACCCCTTGGTAATAGAAGACTATATCATCATCAGATTGAGTCGTTAAGGAAAGCTTTTCCTGAAGAAAAAATATATTTATCTCTGCCGGAAGAGTATCACATTGGTAGGTATGATCAACAATACTTTAATGAAAATGATATTACAATACTAAAAACTTCTTATACTTTATCACAAGGACATAGTCTGTATCGGTTGTTAAATGATTTTAACTTAATCGAATGTGATAAACTAATTATTAATTATGGTGATACTTTTTATCATACCTTTGAAGCTACGAGTGATGATTATTTTTATGTATCTAATAACATCGGCTACTATAACCGAGCATCTGTTGTAATTAATGGTGATAAGCTTATTATAAATAAAGATAATCCAGCTGTTGATAATGGTGAGTTGGTTATTTCTGGTTTCTTTTGTTTCAGTAATATTGGGAGGTTATGCGAATGCTTGAAAAAGATGAACTATGATTTTCTGTCGTCTTCTGAATTGTATTACTCGTCGGTTGCAACAAAAGTTTTAAAAAATGATCATTGGTATGATTTTGGTCATTTAAACAGCTTTTTTACATCAAGAACGAGTATCACTACTGAGCGTGAGTTTAATAGTCTTCAAATAAATAATTTTTGTGTGATAAAAAAAAGTAAGAAGAAAGCAAAAATGCTAGGCGAAGCGAATTGGTTTTTGAGTTTGCCGCCTGCATTGAGTATCTTCACTCCGAGGGTTTTTGATGTTAGAGAAGATAATGATTATGCAGAGTATACAATAGAATATCTTTATAATCTTCCTTTGTCTGATATGGCAGTGTTTTGTGAGTTACCTAAGTCATGTTGGGTGAATGTGTTTAACTCGTGTCGAGATTTCTTAAATAGATCAAAAGAATACTCTAATAGTAAAAAAACGCTAGATATGTCTGAACTGGCATCATATGATAAATTGTACTATGATAAGACCCTAAAAAGGTTACATGATTTTGAGTTGACAACAAACATACAATTGACTAAAGATGTTATATTTAATGGTAAAAGATTCCCATCGATAAAAAAAATAGCAGAAATATCATCACGCTTTATTAACCCAACTAAGAGTGATGATGTTATAATTACACATGGCGATTTTTGCTTTAGTAATATATTATACGATTTTAGAAGTCAGAGAATTAAATTAATCGATCCCAGAGGTATTAACTATAACAATGAGTTAAGCATATGGGGAGATATAAGGTATGACTTGGCTAAGTTATGTCACTCGGTAATTGGATGTTATGATCTTATTATCGCTCAGAAATTTTTGCTGGAATACGATTATGTAGATAACAGAATTGAATTTGAACTATATGATGATAACTACAGCGACATAGTGAATTCATTTTTAGGCGTGTTTAATTCTTTTGAAGAATTTGGGTATACTATTGAAGAGATACAATGTATAACCATACATTTATTTTTATCAATGTTGCCGCTTCATTCTGATTCTAAACTTAGACAAGAAGCATTTATAGCAAATGCTTATAGACTGTTCAGTTTGTTAAATTTGGAGTATTTATGACAACGATTGTAATTCCTATGGCAGGACAATCATCACGCTTTTATAAAGCAGGTTATGATGTTCCTAAGTATAAGTTAAAAATTAATAACAAAAGCGTATTTTTTCATTCACTACGAAGTTTTCTAAAATTTAAGGACCATTTTTTTCTAATTATAGGTATTAAAGGCATACTAGATGAAAAGTTTGTTCAATATGAAATGGCCGAATTAGGTATAAATGATTTTGAAATTGTTTTGCTCGAACAGCAAACAAATGGTCAAGCAGAGACGGTTGTGAAAGGAGTAAAAAATTGCAAGAGAGATATTAGTGACATTTTAATTTTTAATATAGATACTTTTCGCAGAGAGATTAATTTGCCTGATAATTTTAGTTTGAAAGATTGCTCTGGGTATTTGGAAACATTTTTAGGGTCAGGTGAAAATTGGAGTAATATTATGCCTGAATCAGATGTCCCTAATCAAGTAAAAATGACTGCGGAAAAACAAAATATATCTGAATATTGTTGCACTGGTTTATATTATTTTGGTGATTATAAGTTGTTGAATATAGCTTATAATAACTGGCTAGAAAATGAAGATACTACTAAAGAGGTGTATATCGCTCCTCTATATAATCATTTGATTACATGTGGGCACAAAATTTTTTATACCGTTATAAACAGATGTGATGTGGTGTTCTGTGGTGTGCCTAATGAATATGAAAAAATAAAGAATGGGTTTGACTGGAAATGAGACAGCACAGAAAATTAGTCAGTTATGCTGTGATTATTACTTTTTTGTTTATACCTATACAAGTTATTCTGTCGTTAATTTTTAACTATTATTTAGCTAAAAACGTTGCTCTGGATGTTTTAAATGCTTGGTATATGTTTTTTGCACTCATTTCCCTTTTTTCTTTGTTGGAATTTTCCTATCCCATATTAGCAATTAATTTTTTTAACAGCTATCAGGGAAATTGTAAAGGAGCTCTGTCTTTCTTCATAAAGAAATCATTAGGGGTAGTAATACCCCTTCAGATCATATTTGTTGTAATTTATAGTTTATTTGTTAACCCGCTTTTTATTTATTTTGGTATGGGTTTGGTGGTACGTAGTATATCGAATATTATTAATGCATGTGTATATGCAAAACAAAATATTATTATCGATAAAGTTTATCGATTTCTGTACGCCATAATTATGCCAACTGCTTTCCTTTTCTTGTTTTATCATTCTGATAAAAACATTGATTTGTATGATTTAACTCTTGTATGGTTTTTGAGCTCACTATTCTGCTTAATATATTCTTTGTCATTTTTACTCCTTAAGCATAAGAAGTCTGTCAACAGGAGCGAAAAACCATTCCATCTACCATTCAAGTATAACCTTAAGCTTTTTTTTACTGTTTTTCCTGCAATTTTCATCTATACATTGTCTATATATTATTTGAAAATATTTGGTTCAGAAAGCAGTTCTAGTTCTACTATTATATATGGTTTCTTTTTGCAAATATTTAATGTTTATAATTTGATAATTATTTTGGTTGCAAGTTATTTGATGCCTACGCTCTCAAAGCGTTTCCATGATGGTGTTGATGTTATCCCTCTCACACTTAAACTATTAGATATCAGTGTGCTTATATCTGTTATTTCTACTTCTTTTGTGGCATTGTTAGGTATTCCTGTTGCGGAGTATATTCTTAAGGGGAAAATAGATGTAATATCCTACTATTATATAGTAGCAATAATTATTATATTCTATATTGAAACATGTCAGGTTATTCTAACCTCAATCGGCACTGCCATTGGTATTTACGATTTTCATAGGCAAAGTATTATATCAGCAGTTATGGTTTTAATTCTGTCATGTTTTTTAATACCTCATTACAATGCTGAGGGTTTGATGTATAGTATCATTATATCTCAATTCTTTACATGCTTTATTTATAACCCTAAACGTGTTATAAATAAAATTGGATTAGATAAAGTTAATTATATTAAAAGATTAATGGTGCACTTTTTGTTTATGTTGACTCTTATTTTTATGGGGTTATATTTTCAAAATGATGATATATTGCCGAGAGTTGTGATTCTTTCTTTTATCACATTGATTGGTGTTTGTTTTCTCTACCCAAATGTGAAAAAAATAATTGTTGATTTCTTGTAGTTTTTTAATTTTATTTGCATTTTAAATGGAAAATCTTGTTCTATCTTAGAAAGGAGTTAACAATGCTGAAGCAACAGATCGGCGTAGTCGGTATGGCCGTGATGGGGCGCAACCTTGCGCTCAACATCGAAAGCCGTGGTTATACC
>ERZ860590.172-NODE-172-length-70729-cov-12.795568_pt1 | contig 70729 bp, 62 predicted proteins | sample MGYA00509975_ERZ860590 | MGnify/ENA primary metagenome ERZ860590 (study PRJEB30046, sample SAMN00715250) | human gut metagenome | study: EMG produced TPA metagenomics assembly of the A metagenome-wide association study of gut microbiota in type 2... | reverse complement strand
GAATGCTTCCAGGTAGATGAATACCGGATTGCCCTCTACGCGGCCTGGGTCCTGTACACGGAGATGATTCGGGTCTGGTGCTGCCGCCGCGTATTGCACCGGTACAGGCTATGGTCATCCCGATCCAGCAGCAGAAAGACGGTGTGCTTGACACTGCAAAAGAAGTCTGTGAACGCATCGGAAAAGTCTGCCGTGCAAAACTTGATGATTCCGACAAGAGCCCGGGATGGAAGTTCTCTGAGCAGGAAATGAGAGGTATCCCGGTTCGTATCGAACTTGGACCAAAGGATATCGCAGCAGGCAAATGTGTGGCAGTACGCCGTGATACCAGAGAGAAGATTGAGATCGCATTAGACGAACTTGAAGCAAAACTGCCAGAGCTGTTAGAGCAGATTCAGAAAGATATGTTTGCGCGTGCAAAAGCACACAGAGATGCACATATCTGGGATGCACATAATTACGAAGAATTTACCACGATTGCAAATGAGAAACCGGGCTTTATCCGTGCAATGTGGTGTGGGGATCAGGCTTGCGAGGACAAGATCAAAGAAGACCTTGCAGTGACCTCACGCTGTATGCCGTTTAACGATCAGGAGCACATTTCAGATGTCTGTGTATGCTGTGGAAAGCCGGCACACAAATTAGTATATTGGGGTAAAGCATACTAAGATAATTAATAGTCTGTTTGAAAACAGATGGATTACTTTGAATGAAAACGGAACTGGAAAATGATCCGGGGAACACAGCCAGGTTTCACGGATCACAAGGTTCTGTTTTCATTTTACATAATATGAAAACGATTCCGGTAGCGTTTCTACGATGAATTACAGGACAGAAAAAGTACGTGTAACACAAAATATTATTTTTCCAGGGGGCAGGAGAAGATGATAGAAAAATATTATGATGGTGCGATAGAACAGGTAGCAGCCGGTTTGGGAACTGTGGAAAAGAACTATCTTTTAGTCAGATACAGTGGACAATTTTCCGTAGAAAACTTAAATGATACAAAGCAGCTTGAGAAAAATGAAGACATTTTCGTACAGGTACATGAATTTGAAACGGGGGAGATTACCTGTGCGTATGAGCCGTATCTTACCATGATCTGTGATGGGTTCAGGCGGTATATGACGGGAACGTTTGAAGAATTTATGGAAACGTGTGATGTGTATTATCTGCACCGGCCGGTTTTGCTTGGTTATTTTAATCAGGATAATACAGGGCGGGAGGAGATCATTTTGCTTGATGAGGTGGCATATGAGCAGGAACGCATGTTGGCGGCACTTGAGCGTATGCTGTGTGCCATTGCAGACAGACATCCGATTCTTCTGATTTTAAATCGTTTTCAGCTTGCTCCTAAAAGCACTATGCAGTTGACGGCACGTCTTTTAAAAATTGAAAACTGCAATATTGGTCTTGTACTTGGTGTGAGTGACATACAGGCGATGCCGGAGTTTTTAGTACCGGATTGGGAAATGCTGTATGAAACATTAGATGATGGCAGCAAGATTTATCATATCGGAAACTCCGGCAGGAAAAAAGAAGAAATTGCAGAGGATGAAAAGTATATTGACTATGGAAGTGAAAAAGTATACCGGAAGCTGCAGAATATGGTGGAATTTCTTGATTTTGACCAGGCGGCATACTATTTAGAAAACATAGAGCGAAAGATAAAATTTGATAATCTTTTCGTGGATGATGCCGCACGGTTTCGCATGTGGCTTTTGTTTGCCAACGTTTCGATTTTAAGACAGGATATTCCCAAAGCACTTGAAATCTGTGAAGATTTAGAGAAAATTCATCTTGCAGGGAAGGAAGATGAATGCGCATATGAGCAGGATTATCTGATCGCAACCGCCTATATGTATCAGGGGAAATTAAAAGAAGCCTTAAAGATGGCAGGAGAAACATACCGTATTGCCGGGAAAATGTCCGATGATTACCGCATGTTTTTATCGGAGTTGTTAGAAGCCCAGATACAGATGTCCGGCTGGTATAATATTTTTTTCTGTGCGCAGGATGTAAAGATCAAGGAAAGCCTGATCCAGAATCTGATCCGTTACAACTATCGCAATCACCTGGCACATGTATATATTTATGCGTATGATAACAAGCCGGAGATCGTGAAAAAAGCAAACCAGTCCGAGGAGCTTCTGATTTATTTCAGCAGGGGAATCCGCATAGCAAAAAAACTTGGAAATGAGTATCTGATCAATATGGCATACCAGAAAAATATTATGCTGTCATCGACAAACGGTATGTATGAGATATCTCTGCTTTATTCGGTGAGGACTTATGAGGCACTGAAAGATAAAAGATCAATCCAGGCAGGGCGTATTTATTCGGGGATTGCATATAACTTATGTGCGATCGGTGAAAATGAGCGCGCGATGGCTTATTACAGGCATGCAATCCGTCTGTTTTATCATCTGAGGGAACCGGAAGATATTGCGGAAGTGCAGTATAACATGTCTTTAAACTGCATTATGTGTGGACAATATGAAAAGGCGGAGTTTTATCTGACACAGTGCATGAAAGCGGTGGAGCGTCTGCATTTAAACAGCTTAAGAGTCTGCAATCTATCCAAATTATATGGACTGCTCGCTCTTGTGTCGATCTTAGAGGGTAACCGGTTTAACTGTGAACGTTATTTAAACAACTGCAGGCAGTTTTTAAATTACGTTATAGAAAAAGAAAAGATGGGGGATGGGTTTGGAACAGTCCACGATTATGCAAAGGTCGATGATGACATGTTTTTGTATACATTCTCACGCGGACTTCTTGCTGTACACGATGGAGATTATGAAAAAGCAGACACAGATTATGAGAAAGCGGAGGATTATCTGAGCCGATCCGAGGGAAATCAGTTTTTCAGCTATGCACTTTTCCAGCAAAAGCGGATGGAATGTTTCAAATGTCTCGAAAATCAGAAAGGTTATGAGAAGCAGAAAAAAACGTTAGAAGAATACGAAAGGCAGCATTTCAGTACCTATGGAAAACTGGCGAAAAAAATGATGGATACACTGCCGCCGGTGGATGAGGCGGACGGGCAGCAGGATGTTTCCGAACAGGAATTAGACGTACTGCTCTGGCAGGAGAGCATGGTATTAGCCTATAAGAGCAAGAAACACCAGCTGGATTTTATTTCGACCTGGCAGAAACTGATTGATGTGACCGGGGTCTGTGCAGAGGAAATGATCGATGCGGTCATGAAAACATTTTTAAATCACTTTAATGTGGACTGTGCGGTGTATGCGCGCTGTATGGAGAGACAGACGCAGGTATTATACAATAATACCGGGATCGATTTAAACGAGGAGCGGACGGGCAGGATCATTGCATCTTTAAAGCGGAATCCGGGAGGCTACGCGATCTCAAAGATCAGCAGCAACTATAACGAACACCAGGATATCACGGCATTGTTTGGTGAGGATGACGTGTGCTCTTTGGTGGCGGTGCCGTATTTTAACAATGCAAAACTCGAAAGTTTTCTGATCACCTATGTGAGGATGAAGGATAACTGGCATTCTTCCGTAAACCGGTATATGCTCGACGAAGATGATTTAAATATGTATCAGCTTTTATTCCGCGAGGTAAAATATTCTTTGAACCGTCTGGACGCATATGATAAAATATACGAGATGAACAATAAACTTTACCTCGCAGCAGTCACTGACCAGCTCACCGGAATTTACAACAGGGAAGGTTTTTACCGTAGGATCAAAGATCTGATAGATGAATTTTCGGGTGGAAAACGGAAACCGGAACTGGGTCTGATGTTTATTGATCTCGATAATTTTAAGCATTATAATGATACTTACGGTCATGATGTCGGCGACCTGGTTTTAAAGGAAATGGCAGATATTTTTTCCGGTCTGTGTGAAAAACAGGGATTTGTCTGCCGCTATGGTGGAGATGAATACATTATTGTATTTTTCACCGCGGATAAAGAAAGGCTGAAGGAAACGGCAAAGCAGATCTATCAGAAGATCGATCAGGCGGACGGTTTTGAAAAAGCGATTTCTGAGAAACTGAAAAAACAGATTTCCATCCGGAAAGAGCAGCGCATTTCCTGCTCCATTGGAATCGTGTCGGCAGAAGACATTCATGGCGAGGAAGAAATCAACCAGATGATCAAGAGGGCGGATGATCTGCTCTATTCGATCAAGACAACGAAAAAGGGAACTTACCGTATATGAAAATCGTTTTGCCGGAAAAAGTAAAATTTATCATAGAAACATTGGAAACACACGGGTATGAGGCATATGCAGTCGGCGGATGTGTGCGTGATACCATGTTACACCGCACACCGGGCGACTGGGACATCACGACGCAGGCGAAACCGGAGCAGGTCAAAGAAATATTTGCCGAAAAGAACATTCATACCATTGACACCGGGATCCAGCACGGAACCGTGACTGTGATGGTGGAACATGAGGGATTTGAGGTGACGACCTACCGGATCGACGGGGAATATGAGGATGCGAGACATCCGAAAAATGTACAGTTTACCGCGAGTCTGTTAGAGGATTTAAAAAGGCGTGATTTCACGATCAACGCCATGGCGTACAATGACAAAAACGGCCTGATCGACGCGTTTGACGGTGTGGGTGATTTAGAGCGCGGCGTGATCCGCTGTGTGGGATGTGCCATGGAACGTTTTTCCGAGGATGCACTGCGGATGCTTCGCGCCGTGCGTTTTGCGGCGCAGCTTGGGTTCGACATCGAGGCAGAGACAAAAGAAGCGATGGTAAAACTTGCGCCTGATATTGCAAAAATCAGTGCGGAGCGGATACAGACTGAACTGGTAAAATTAATTACATCCGCACATCCGGGAGAAATCAGGACTGCATGGGAAACAGGACTTACGGCAGTGTTTCTGCCGGAGTTTGACCGTATGATGGCGACACCGCAGAATACAAAGCATCATTGTTATTCGGTCGGGGAGCACACGGTGGCAGCGCTGGAACATATTGTGGGAGATAAGGTACTGCGCCTTACCATGCTGTTACATGATGTGGCAAAACCTGTGTGCAGAACCACGGATACTTCCGGCAATGACCATTTTTACGGACATCCCAAAGAAGGCAGTGAGATGGCAAGAAAGATCCTCCGCCGGTTAAAGTTTGACAATGACACGACCGATAAGGTGTGCCGGCTGGTGTGCTGGCATGATGACAATCCGCCGCTTTCCGAGAAAAACGTAAGAAGGGCGGTAAGCAGGATCGGAGTGGAACAGTATCCTGCATTATTTGCAGTGAAACGTGCGGATATTCTGGCACAGAGTGAATACCAGAGAGAAGAAAAACTCTCTTATGTAGATGGCTATGAGGAGTTATACCGGGAAATTTTAGAGAAGAATCAGTGTCTTACAATACGGGATTTAGCTGTAAATGGAAGTGATCTGATCGCTGCCGGGATGAAACCCGGAAAAGAGATCGGGGAGACATTAAAAAGTCTTTTAGAACTGGTGCTTGATGATCCAGAACTGAATAACAGGGAACTGCTGTTAGAGCGAATCTGTAGTCATGAATAAACAAACCCTCTCATATGATGAAGAGACACGGGGTAAGACCGTAATCAATCATATGGGGGGCGTTTTTTTGTATAATCGACCGGAACAGATATTAGAACAATACGAACTGGAAGTAAAGTCCATCTCAAGAGGACGGGACAGCTATCAGTGTGATACAGAGCAGGGACCGAAAATTTTGCGGGAATACAGAGGATCAAAGGAGCGGGCCGGGTTTTTAGCGGATATGCTGGATCATCTGAGTGGACAGGGAAGAACGGTGGAGACGGTAATGCGGACAAAAGAGGGTGAGCCGTTTTCCGTGAACGAGGAGGAAACAAAATACATATTATATCAGGCATTTCCGGGGGCGGAATGTGACACGAAAAACAGGGCGGATATGCTTTCTGCAGTAAGAGAACTTGCATTGCTTCACCAGTCTGCGCAGAATTATGAGGGCAGTGTGCCGGAGTTTTTAAAGTCAGGGCAGAATAATCTGCTTCTTCTCTATGAAAAAAGAAACCGGGAATTGAACAAAGTCAGAAATTATATCCGTGCAAAAAAGAAAAAGAATGATTTTGAGATGATGTTTGCGGTCTGGTATCCGGAGTATGTGAAAAAAGCACAGGAGACGACGGATATTTTAAAAGATCTGGGAATCCAGGAACAGCTGATCGGATTCTGCCATGGGGACTATAACCAGCACAATGTCATTTTTTCACGGGAAGGGATCGCGGTTGTCCATTTTGAAAATTTCCTGTATCAGGAGAGTGTCGGGGATCTTGCCAACTTTATCCGGAAAATGATGGAAAAAAATAACTGGAATGCCGGGCTTGGCATGGATCTGATTCGCGGATATGACCGGGTCAGAAAACTGTCGCCGGAGGAACTGAAATATCTGTATGTGTATCTTGCATACCCGGAAAAATTCTGGAAGATCGCCAACCGTTATTATAATTCACACAAGGCGTGGCTGTCGGGAAGAAATATAGAAAAACTGGAAAAAGTCGTTGCACAGGAGGACGCAAGGGAGCAGTTTTTACAGATGCTCTTTCACTTTACCGTATAGACAGTTTGCGGTATAATCAGGTGAGTAAAAAATTGTTCAAAGCTACAGTAGGAGACAGGAGAATACATGAAGATAAAATATCAGATCATATTACTGCTTACAGCAATGGTCATGCTGTTTGGCGGATGTGGGAAGAAAAATACGGTCGTGACAGGACGCTATTATTATCCGGATCAGGAGAAAGATGCAAAAACGGAAGAAACGTCGGATGATGCAGATGAGTCGGCGGAGACGACTGAGAAAAATGAAGCTGTGATCGGAAGTGACCAGTTTCTGATCAAAACAAATGACATGCAGGAGGAATGCCTGACGTTAGAGCAGATTGCATCCGGGAAAGAGTATGTGTATTATTACACACTTGCGACCAGGTTTCTCGATAAATACGGAAACCGCACTGCAGTGTCTTATTTTGAGCCGGGCAGAGTGATCACGGTGGGAGAAAAAGATGACCAGGGAAAAGTCACACAGGTGCAGATTTCAGATGCCGTCTGGGAATATCCGGATGTATCGCGTTATTCGGTGGATATGGACCGTGGTATTTTTAAGATTGGAGATGAGCGGTATTCCTATGATGCAGATCTTTATATCTGTGAGGATGACCTGAGAAAACAGTTGTCTGATCTGACTGATTTAGATACACTGCGTGTGACCGGTATAGGAAAAAAACTGATTTCCATTGTGGTTACGACCGGACATGGAGAGCTTGCTCTGACCAATACGGATCTTTTTGAGGGAAGCTTTATCCAGATCGGAAGCAAAATTTTTGCGGAAGTGACCAAAGATATGACAATGGAGCTGCCGGCAGGCACCTATACTGTGACGGTGGCAAATAATGGGTACGGCGGCAGTACGGAGCTTACGATCGAGAGTGGAAGAACAGAGACACTTGATCTTAATACCTTAAAGGGCGCGGGACCGAAGTTTGGAAATATTTTATTTGCCGTGGATGTGGAGGATGCGCTCATTCAGATCGATGGAAAGGTTGTTGATACGGAAGAGGCGGTTCCAATCCAGTATGGAGTGCACAGTCTTACGGTCACGGCGCCAGGGTACGATACCTTTAATAAGAAATTATTTGTTAATTCTGAGGAGGCAACGATCGTAGTCGGAATGTCGGGTGACGGCACCGGAACAGACAGCACCACGGAGGAAACGGAAACAGAAAATACTGCGGAAACAGCAAATGAAGCGGACAGTTCGGCAGAGGGAGCGGCAGGAAGCCTTGCAGGAAGTCTTGCAGGAAGTCATACGGCCGGCGAAAGCGGTGGAACAACATCGGGAAGCAGTACCGGAACAGTAGCCGGAACAACTGCAGGAAGCGGTACTGACACATCGACCGGCACGGCAGCAGGAAGCGGAACCGGCACGGGTACATCTTCGGATCTTTATACAGGAAACAGTACCGGAGATGGAACATCAACAGGCAGCAGTGCGGACTATTTATCTACATTGTCAGAGCTTCTGTCAACATTATCCGGTAACAGCAACTAAAAAGGACAGAATTGTATAAATTTAGCATGGAATAGTACTTGAAAAACAGGTTCGTTATCGCTAATATAAAAATAGAATCATAAGTAAGTATGGGAGGAAAGAAAAATGGGATACAAAGAAAATTATGAGAGCTGGCTGAACAATCCTTATTTTGACGAGGATACCAGAAATGAACTGAAAAGTATTGAGGGAAATGAAAAAGAGATCGAAGACCGTTTTTATATGGATCTGGAATTTGGTACAGCCGGACTTCGTGGTGTGATCGGAGCCGGAACCAACCGCATGAACATTTATACCGTGCGCAAGGCTACACAGGGACTTGCCAATTATATCAGCAGGGTAAACGGACAGAAACGCGGTGTTGCCATTGCCTATGATTCCCGTCATATGTCACCGGAGTTTGCAGATGAAGCGGCACTCTGTCTGGCAGCAAACGGAATCAAAGCGTATGTATTTGAATCTTTAAGACCGACACCGGAACTTTCCTATGCAGTGCGTAAATTAGGATGTATCGCCGGAATCAATGTGACCGCAAGCCACAATCCGCCGGAATACAATGGATATAAAGTATACTGGGAGGATGGTGCACAGATTACACCTCCACATGATACCGGAATCATGGATGAAGTAAAAAAAGTAACTGATTACGCAGCGGTAAAGACCATGCCGCTTGATGAGGCAAAGGCAGCAGGACTCTATCAGGTGATCGGCGCAGATATCGACGATCCGTATATTGCAGAGTTAAAGAAACTGGTGCTGCATCAGGACTGCATTGATAAAGTGGGCGGAGAGTTAAAGATCGTATACACACCGTTACATGGAACCGGAAATATTCCGGTACGCCGCGTATTAAAAGAACTTGGTTTTAAAAATGTATACGTTGTTCCGGAGCAGGAGCTGCCGGATGGAGACTTCCCGACCGTAAGCTACCCGAACCCGGAAGCAGCAGAGGCATTTGAACTTGGACTTGCCCTCGGCAAAAAAGTCGATGCAGACCTGATCCTTGCAACAGACCCGGATGCAGACCGTCTCGGCGTGTATGTAAAGGACAGCAAAACAGGGGAATATCACAGCTTAACCGGTAATATGTCCGGCTGCCTGATCGGTGATTATGTGATTGGACAGCGTAAGGAGCGCGATGGAAGCCTGCCGGCTGACGGTGCATTTATCCGTTCCATTGTTTCTACGAATATGGCAGATGCGATCGCTGACTATTACGGAATCGAGCTGGTAGAGGTACTGACCGGATTTAAGTTTATCGGACAGAAGATCTTAGAGTTCGAGAAGACTGGAAAAGGAACCTATCTGTTTGGTATGGAAGAGAGCTACGGCTGTCTGACAGGAACCTATGCGAGGGATAAAGATGCGATCGTTGCATCCATGACACTCTGCGAAGCAGCTGCTTACTATAAGACAAAGAATATGACACTGTGGGATGCAATGCTTGCAATGTATGAGAGATACGGCTATTACAAAGATGATGTGACATCTATCACCTTAAAGGGTATCGAGGGACTTGCAAAGATCCAGGAGATCATGAATACGCTGCGTGATCAGGCACCACAGGAGATCGGCGCTTATAAAGTAACTGCAATCCGTGATTACAAGAAAGACACGGTTACAGATCTTGCAACAGGCAAGGTAACACCGACCGGACTGCCGGCTTCGAATGTTCTTTACTATGAGATGACAGATGGTGCATGGGTATGTGTAAGACCATCCGGTACAGAGCCAAAAGTGAAGTTTTATCTGGGTGTAAAAGGAACATCTCTTGCGGATGCAGATCAGAAATCAGCGGATCTTTCAAAAGCAGTACATGCGATGATCGATAAAATGCTTTAATACGAATTCTGGATAGAAAATGCCGTATGATACAGTGGTGGCGGCAGATTGTGCCGATTTGGAATGCGAAGCATCGGCAAAATCCGTTACTGGAACGGGGTACGAGTGAACAGTAACTAAAAATGCCCATATTTCGGGGATTTTCCTTGACAACAGAAGTAAAAACAAGTATAAATAATGAAGTAGGTATTACAGTGTACGGATATCCGTCAGGGATTGGTGCATCAGAAAACCGCAAAATTAAATTTACTGTGAAAATCCAGAGGAGGAATTTTTAACATGAACAAAGCAGAATTAGTTGCAGCAATGGCTGAGAAAACTGAATTAAGCAAAAAAGACGCAGAAGCAGCATTAAAAGCTTTCACAGACGTTGTAGCTGAAGAATTAAAAAAAGGTGAGAAGATCCAGTTAGTTGGATTCGGAACATTCGAAGTATCTGAGAGAGCAGAAAGAACAGGAAGAAACCCACAGAGCGGTAAAGAGATGGTTATTCCGGCTTCTAAAGCTCCAAAATTCAAAGCTGGTAAAGCTTTAAAAGATATGGTTAACGCATAATCATAACAGAAAAGATTCTAAGCGGGTTCCGGTTGTGGGATCCGCTTTTTTGTTGGAGGATTACTATGAGACTCGATAAATTTTTAAAAGTATCCCGTCTGATCAAACGCCGCACGGTGGCAAACGAGGCGTGTGATGCGGGAAGGGTATCTGTAAATGGAAAACCGGCGAAGGCATCGGTCAATGTCAAAGTCGGGGATATCATTGAGATCGCATTTGGAACGAAAACCGTAAAAGTGCGTGTACTCGATCTGTTGGATACCACGAAAAAAGAACAGGCAAAAGATTTATTTGAATATATAGCATAAAAGCAGGCACCTTCTAATATATTTAGAAACGGTAATAGATATTTCCGCCAATAAATATCAGGAGGTCTTAGGATGGATGATAAAAATACAAATGTGACAAAGTCACATAAGGTACTGCTTGCAAACCGCAAAAGCGGAGCTTTTTCCGGCGTGGTGGACGTGTTGTCATTTGATGTGGCAGAGATTCTGTTAGAGACAGAACTTGGCATGCTTTTAATAAAAGGACATGATCTTCATGTGAACCGTCTTACCCTGGAAAAAGGTGAAATTGATATTGAAGGAAGAATCGATTCCCTGACGTATTCCGATATCAAAAATACAGGAAAACAGGCTGAATCTATTTTAGGAAGGCTGTTCAAATGATGGCTGTCAGCGCAGCAATCAGTGAGCAGGCAGCCTCACTTGGGGTATCCATATTGATTGGCGGTGCATTGTTTCTTTTATATGATATTTTCCGGATATTTCGCAGAGTCGTGCCACACGGGAATTTCTGGATCGGTGTGGAGGATTTTTTTTACTGGCTCTGCTGTACTGCTGTAGTTTTTGTGATGCTGTATCGGGAAAATGACGGCATGGTGCGGGGATTTTCCATAGGCGGCATCATGATTGGCATGCTGCTCTACTATTTTCTGCTCAGCCGGTTTGTCATACGGATCAATGTGATGGTCTTTGGGACGGTTTTTGGTCTGCTCGGCAAAATATTTGGTACTATTTTACTACCATTCAGAAAACATGGGAAAAAAATTATACATTTTTTCAGAAAACGATTGAAAAAAGTGTGCAGAGCAGTTAAAATTGGATTATGTAAACTATAGCCTGACGGGACGTTTGTGAAAAACAGTCAGGACAGCGGTATATCAGATGGAAGGAAACAGATATGGCAGGTAGGGGACGTCGGAAAAAAAATAATAACAGAGCAGGAAAGCTTTGTATTGGAATGATCGTCATTGCGTTTGTTGCGGTAATGTCTGTCCAGATCATCAGAGTTTACCAGAAAGATCAGGAATACATGCAGCAGGAGGCGTCGCTTCAGAAACAGTTAGAGGAAGAAACCGCAAGGGGAGAACAGCTGAGCAGCTATGAGACGTATACAAAGTCCCAGCAGTATGTGGAAGATACTGCAAAGAGTAAATTAGGACTTGCCTATGATAATGAGATCATCTTCAAGGAAGCGAAATGATAAAATAACAAAATGAAAAACCAGTTCCATGATGTGCGTATGACGCAGATGGAACTGGTTTTTTGTTACCTTCTATTTTACGATGGCGTCGATTTTATCCAGCTCTTCTTTGGAGAAAGAAGTATGTCCGATGATACCGATATTGTCTAAAATCTGTTCCGGTTTTGAAGCACCGATCAGTACGCTTGTCACATGGTCGTCCTTTAAGATCCAGCTTAATGCCATTTCAGCGAGTGTCTGACCGCGCTGTCCTGCCAGCTCATTTAATGCTTTGATCTGACTGAGACGTTCCGGTGTTAAGGAAGATTCATGTAAGAACCGTCCGTCTTTTGCGATACGGCTGTCCGCTGGAATACCGTTTAAGTAGCGGTTGGTCAGCATGCCCTGGGCTAAAGGAGAGAATGCAATGATACCTTTTTTCAGGTCATGGGCAGTTTCCTTTAAGCCGTTCTCTTCGATGGTACGGTCAAAGATCGAATAACGGTTCTGGTTGATGATGAACGGACATTTTAAGTCATTCAAAATAGCCGCTGCCTTCTTTAAGGTCGGTCCGTCATAGTTAGAAAGTCCGACATAAAGTGCCTTGCCGCTTTTTACGATAGAATCAAGTGCACCCATTGTCTCTTCAAGCGGTGTTTCCGGATCCATGCGGTGATGGTAGAAGATATCGACATATTCAAGACCAAGTCTCTTTAAGCTCTGGTCTAAACTTGCAATCAGGTACTTGCGGCTTCCCCAGTTGCCGTAAGGCCCCTCCCACATATCATAACCTGCTTTCGTGCTGATCAGAAGCTCGTCACGGTAAGGCAGAAAATCATCTTTTAAAATCTGACCGAAATTGCGCTCAGCGCTTCCGTAAGCAGGTCCGTAATTGTTAGCGAGATCGAAGTGGGTAATGCCGTGGTCGAATGCGGTGCGGCACATTGCCTTCATGTTATCGTAACATCCGGTATCACCGAAATTATGCCATAATCCCAAAGATACGATCGGAAGTTTTAAACCGCTTGCTCCGCAGCGGTTATACTGCATGGTTTCATAACGTTTACTGTCTGCTGTGTACATTTTTCCATCTCCTTAAATGCTTTATTAATCCAATTCGCCGTTCGTCAATCATGCAGGCATGTTGACTCACTTGCGTTCATTATACCAAAAAACCTGAATGAGGTGTGAGGGCAATGTGAAATTCCTAAAAATAATCAACTGTTTTGAACTCCCTCGAAAGGACATCGAAAAAGGGATTTTGGCGAAAACTTTTTTGAAATCGGGATTTCCTTTGACAAAGATTTTTATTTCGGACTCCTATAATGGGATGCACCCGAAAAAATCCGGCAGACAAAATGCCGTGGTTGGAGGGAGAAATAAGAAAGTGTAAGGAGAAAAGGAATGAAAAAGACGGGAGTCAGACAAATGATATTTGGAATACTCGGGAGCCTGGCATGTGGAGTCAGTGTGATGGGATGTTATCCGCTTGTGCCGGCATATTTTACCGCACTCTATTTAGAACAGGTAAACGGAGTTGTGCTGCTTGCTTTTATGTACATAGGAATGACTCTGTTTATGCCGCTGACCGCAGCGGTAAAATACGGGGTGACACTGATCGTTATGATCGGTGCAGTGAAGCTGATCGAATGGGCAAATGAAGGGTGTCCGGCATTTTTGGCAGGTGTGATGGCGGGACTTACCACACTGATCTTATCGTTTTGCGGAAGTCTCCTGGAATGGAAAAACCAGCCGGACGGGGCAGCGGTATTTTTGGAGGCAGTCTTTATTTTTGGTGCGGTAATCCTTTTAAACCGCGGTATACATTTCCTGATGGAGTGGACGCCGGTGCAACGGAAAACAGAGGAACTGCCGGAGCGGGGAAATGGCGAGCGGCTCAAAAATTATGCGGAGTCTTTTCAGGGGCTGTCCCAGATATTTTTAAATATGAGTGCAGGAAAAGAAAAATATGCTGCGGATGAGCTTGGCAGGGTACAAAACGAACTGACCGGAAAAGTATGTGCCTCCTGTGATTCCTGCGCACTCTGCTGGGAGAGGGACTGCACACCGCTTTATGGAATTTTGTCTTCAATGATCACATCCATCTGGCAGGTGGGAGAGCCGGGGGCGGAAAATGAGGCGGAGTTAAAGAAGTACTGTGCGAAAAGCCGGGATATGGTGGAGGAGGCGGTGCGTGTGTTTGAGCGTGTCAGCTTAAATCATGCGTGGTACAACCGTCTTTTGGAAAACAGGCAGGTGATCGCGGAACAGCTCGATGCCATGGCTTATATCATGCAGGACTGTGCAAGAGAAGAACGTGTGCTCGATACACAGGAGAGAAGAGCAATCTCTGAGATACGTTACCGGGCAAAAGAAAGGGGAATTTCCATTGAGGAAATACATCTGATCGAGACTCTTGACGGCAGATTAAAACTGAGTGCGGCATTAAAGAGCAGAATGGGGGGCTGTATTTCCCTAAAATCATTTGTGACTGCGGCGGGACATGCATTAGGCAGGCAGATGCGGGCGGCAGCCGACACAAAAACCTTTATCTCAAAGGAACCGGTCAACTATGTTTTTTATGAGGACACGGTGTACCGTAATGTACAGGGAATCGCGCGAGTCAAAAAGGACGGGGCAAAAATATCGGGGGATAATTTTTCTTTTCTGGAGTTAGAGCGTGGAGAATTTCTGCTTGGACTTTCAGATGGAATGGGATCAGGGAGCATGGCATGTAAAGAGAGTGAGATGGTCTTAGATCTGGTTGAACGTTTTTTGGAGGCGGGATTTTCTGTTGAGACGGCGATCCGCATGATGAATTCCGCGATGGTCATGAAAGGAGCGGATGATTTGTATTCAACGGTCGATCTCTGCAAGATCAATCTGTATACGGGAATGGCGAAGTTATATAAGATCGGGGCAGCAGCTACCTTTATTAAGAGGGGGGCGGAGGTGGAATGTATCACTTCCCAGAGTCTGCCGGTTGGAGCGCAGGTACAGATGGATATCTCTGTGCAGGAAACAAAACTAACGGGCGGTGATTTTGTTGTCATGGTAACGGATGGTGTGTTAGAATATCTGCATGTGAAAAAACCGGAGGATACCATGCAGGAGATCATAGAGAGCATACAGACAAATAATCCGGGGATACTGGCAAAGAAAATCATGGAGCGCGTCATGCTTTTTACGGGAGGAAAGGCGAAGGATGATATGACCGTGTTAGCGGCATGTATCTGGGAAAAATAAATGACAGAAGATGTATTAAACTGGATCAAAAAAGAAAAACTGATGACAGAAGGGGACACCGTGATCGTGGGACTCTCCGGCGGAGCGGATTCGGTGGCACTTTTACTCGTGCTTTTGGAACTGCGCCAGAGGATCGGCTATACACTTCTGGCAATTCATGTGGAACATGGGATCCGCGGTGAGGAGAGCAGAAAGGATGCAGCGTTTGTGGAGGAACTCTGCAGGCAGAAAAATATCCCATGCAGGATATGTCCGGTCAATGTGCCGGACTATGCAGCCACAGAGGGAATCGGTGTTGAGGAAGCTGCGAGGATACTGCGTTATGAATGTTATCAAAAGGCAGCAGAAGAGCTGAAACAGAGTGGAGCTGGCCGTGTCAGCATTGCCCTTGCGCATCATGCGAACGACAATGCTGAGACCGTCTTATTTCAGATGGCGCGGGGAAGCGGTGTGCATGGAATGTGCGGTATGCACCCGAAACGGGTGCTGGGAGATGACATTTTGATTGTGCGTCCGCTTCTTTGTGTGTCGAGGGGACAGATCGAGGAGTATCTGAAAAAGTGTGGGCAGGAGTACCGGACGGATGGCACCAATCTGGATATCAATTACAGCAGAAACCGCATCCGTCATCATATTCTGCCTGAACTTTCGGTAATTAACGAGCAGGCAGTTTCTCATATCAATCAGAGTGCACTGCTTTTGCAGCAGGCGGTCAGTTATATGGAACAGGAAACAAAAAAAGCCGTGCAGACATGCTGCATTGGCGGGGGCGGTGCATATGTTATTTTAGAAAATGAGTGGAAGCAGTATCCGGAGATCATAAGACAGGAAATCGTTCATGAGGTGCTTGGAAAGACTGCCGGCAGCCGGAAAGATCTTGGCATGGTGCATGTGCAGGATGTCTGTGCACTGATGGAGAAACAGACCGGACGGGAGATCACGCTTCCGTATCAGATGACGGCGAGCCGGATCTATGAGGGGGTAAGATTGTGCCGGAGCGGGACGCACAAAGCTGGCACGGGAACATGGCAGGAGAAAGGTGGATGTGAAACAGAAGGTGCAGCAGGTGCTTCTCAGTCATTTTATGAGGTTACGGCAGATGATTTTGCAAAACTTGAGGCAGGAGAAACGGTAAGTATCACACTTCCGGATGCCAATGTAAGCCTCAGACTGCTTTTATTTTCGGGAAAAGTTGACGAAATTCCAAAAAATCAGTATACGAAATGGCTGAATTATGATAAGATAGAATGTGGCTTGCAGTTTCGGAGAAGGGCATCGGGAGATTATCTGACGGTGGATGATGCGGGACACAAAAAGAAACTGAAAAGCTATTTTATTGACGAAAAGATACCGCAGATAAAAAGAGAGCACATATGGCTTTTAGCGCAGCAGTCGCATGTGTTATGGGTCATTGGCGGGCGGATCAGCGCCGTCTGCAAAATAAAAGAAGATACAAAAAAGATTCTGGAAGTAAGGATCGACGGAGGAAATTATCGTGAAGATTAAAAACATTAACGTTCATTTTACGGAAGCAGAGATTGACAAAAAGATCAGAGAATTAGGTGCAAGGATCAGTGAGGATTATGCAGGGGAATCCGTATGCCTGATCTGTATTTTAAAGGGAGCATCTTTCTTTACCTGTGAGCTGGCAAAGAGGATCACCGTTCCGGTAGAAGTGGAATTTATGTCTGTTTCAAGTTATGGCTCCGGTACGGAATCCAGCGGAATTGTAAAGATCGTGCAGGATTTATCAACAAGCATTGAAGGAAAGAATGTCATTGTTGTCGAGGACATTATCGATACAGGAAGAACTTTAAGCTACCTTCTGGAGAATTTGAAAACAAGAAGTCCAAAGAGTGTCCGTCTGTGTACACTTCTTGACAAACCGGAACGCAGAGTTGTGGATGTGAAGGTTGACTATGTCGGATTTGAGATACCGGACGAGTTCGTAGTAGGTTATGGTCTTGATTATGATCAGCAGTACCGTAATCTGCCTTACATTGGATTTGTGGAGATAGAGGAATAAAGGAGAAAAGGGATTGAATAATAAGAGAAGTGGTTTTAGAGGATTTGGAGTATATCTGATATTAGTTCTCGCTGTCATTGCAATCTGGTACTGGCTCGATGGCAATAACGTGACCAACACGTATACAAGACAGCAGTTTGAGACGGCATTGGCAGAGGGCAAGGTAACACAGGTTAATGTTGTGCCGAATCGTGAAGTGCCGACAGGAAGTGTCAACATTACATTCAGTGATTCGAGTACGCAGGTGATGCTTGTCTCAGATGTGGCAGAGATCGAGCAGTATATGCGGGATGCGGGATTTAAGACTTATACCGTGCAGAATCCGCCGGAGGAGAGCTGGCTTTTGACATTGCTTCCATATCTGATCATTTTTGCTGCAATGTTCATTTTCTTTATGATCATGACCAATCAGGCTGCAGCAAACTCAGGCGGCGGAAGCAAGATGATGAACTTTGGCAAGAGCCGTGCGAGAAGAATGAGTGACGATCCGGCAAAACGTGTGAAGTTTTCTGATGTCGCAGGATTACAGGAAGAAAAAGAAGAGTTAGAGGAGATCGTTGATTTCTTACGCGCTCCAAAGAAATATACGCAGCTCGGTGCAAGAATCCCGAAAGGCGTGCTTTTGGTGGGACCTCCTGGTACCGGTAAGACATTGCTTGCAAAGGCGATTGCAGGGGAAGCAGGAGTACCGTTTTTCTCTATTTCCGGTTCTGACTTTGTCGAGATGTTCGTCGGTGTCGGTGCATCGAGAGTCCGCGACCTTTTCGAGGAAGCAAAGAAAAATGCGCCGTGTATCATTTTCATCGATGAGATCGATGCAGTGGCCAGACGAAGAGGAACCGGTATGGGCGGCGGTCACGATGAGCGTGAGCAGACCTTAAACCAGATGCTTGTTGAGATGGACGGATTTGGTGTCAATGAGGGTATCATTGTCATGGCTGCAACCAACCGTGTGGATATCTTAGACCCGGCGATCATGCGTCCGGGACGTTTTGACCGTAAAGTGGTCGTCGGCCGTCCGGATGTACGCGGAAGGGAGGAAATCCTTGGCGTACATGCGAAGAACAAGCCGCTGGGCGATGATGTTGATTTAAAACAGATCGCACAGACCACAGCGGGATTTACCGGTGCGGATCTTGAGAATCTGTTGAATGAAGCGGCAATTATTGCTGCAAAAGAGAACCGTGCGTATATCAAGCAGGATGATATCAAAAAATCTTTTGTAAAAGTGGGCATCGGCGCGGAGAAGAAGAGCCGTGTGATCTCTGACAAAGAGAAACGGATCACGGCATTCCATGAATCCGGTCATGCGATTTTATTCCACTTATTACCGGATGTGGGACCTGTCTATTCGGTATCGATCATTCCGACCGGAAGCGGTGCAGCAGGATATACGATGCCTCTGCCGGAAAAGGATGAGATGTTCAACACGAAGGGCAAGATGTTACAGGATATCGTCGTATCACTTGGCGGACGTGTGGCGGAAGAACTGGTATTTGATGATATTACAACCGGGGCATCACAGGATATCAAACAGGCGACACAGATGGCAAAAGCCATGGTTACCAAATACGGTATGTCGGATAACATCGGTCTGATCTGCTATGACAACGATGATGATGAGGTATTCATCGGACGCGACCTTGCACACACCAGAGGATACAGTGAGGGCGTGGCAAGTGCAATCGATCAGGAAATCAAGCGCATCATCGATGAGTGTTACGCAAAAGCAAAGCAGATGATCATGGATCACCGTGATGTATTAGATGCCTGTGCAAACCTTCTTTTGGAGAAAGAAAAAATCAGCCAGAAGGAGTTTGAGGCGTTATTTGATAAGTAATTGTGCATATTTTTCTGTTCTCACAAAAATATAATACCAAGGTACTGTACAATATGCATAAAAACAATGATGAAAAATTGTGAACTTTGTGCACACTTATTTGCGGGGGCATGCTATTATAATAACCGTAAAAACCCCCCAATACATTATATATAGTTTTTGCTATACCCCATAGTAAAAATACCTTCTCCTAAAAATGGAACCTGACCCCAGGTTTCATTTTTTTTTGTCATTTATTTGGTAGTTCAATGATTATCCATGAAAAGTGACGGGCAGTGTCACAGAAAAAATATTCTCATTACCGGATCGATCCACAGAAATTTTTCCGGAATGGTTATGAACGATGCTTTTGGCGATGGAAAGTCCAAGACCAAAATGACCATTATCTTCCCGGACATTGTCTGCACGGAAAAATCGTTCGAATAGTTTATCACGGATCTCATTGGAAATCGGTTCTCCGGTATTTGCAACCGATAAATAAAATTTACGGTTTTGTACATGTGCATGAATATAGATGCTGCCGTGCTTAGGCGTATAGCTGATGGCATTGTTTAACAGGATGGAGATCAAGGTTTGAATATGTTCTTTGTTTCCATCTATTTTCATATTTTCCTGAATGTCAGTCTCAAGGGAAAGCTCCTTTTCATAGGCAACGCTCTCCATTGGGTAGATGATATCAAACAGTGCTTCATCCACAGAAAATACAGAGTGGCTTTCTTTGTACTGCGGTGCGTCAAGTCTGGTCAGGGTCAGCAATTTCTGAACCAGAGAGATCATACGGGAAGTTTCCTGCTGAATATAGAGCAGGTGTTTGTTGTCGACTGCGAGTTCGGAGGTTAACAGTTCGGTGTTGGCGCTGATCACCGCAAGCGGTGTTTTCAGCTCATGGCTGGCATTGGAAATAAATGTTTTTTCAGAACGTATCATGTCTTCAATAGGCTTTACCATCCAGTGTGACAGGAGGTTTGAACAGATAATAAAGACAATGATACCTGTTACAGCGAGTACAACACAGAACAAAATGGTTGGAACGGTTGCTTTTAATGCCGGTTCACCACTGATCAGCAGCAAATATTTTTTATGTTTAATGCGGTCAATAGAACTGTATCTTTTTATGAGGCTGAATTTGTTTTTGCTGGATAGTTGTATCTGCCCCTGGGTTAATAATTCTTCGTCTGATTTATCTGTAAATGTATGAAATAAAATACGAGGTTCATTGGAACTGTCTAAAGAAAACATACAGTAAGGAATGTCATCAAGATCAGCCGCCGCTCCCCGTGACTGGATAAAGTTGTCCCATTTCACATCAGTGATCTCAGAAAGTACATCCTGTTTTAAATCAAGCAGATTGTTACGGTAGGCTGTATTGCCCAAAAGAAATAAAATACCCAGCCAGATGATGGTAAGCAGTATAACGAACAGGATACAGAATTTTTTTTGTAGAGAATTAATCATTTGAAACCTCCATTATATATCCGATGCCGCGGATGGTGCGGATCGTTACATCAACCTGCAGATGTTTGAATTTGCGTCGCAGGAAAGAAACATAGACTTCTACATTGTTGTATTCGGCGTTGGAATCAAACCCCCAGATTTTTGTGGTGATCTGTTCTTTTTCTAATACCTGATTGCAGTTGTTCATAAAAAATTCAAGCAGCTGCATTTCTTTTCCGGTGATCTGCATTTCTTTTCCGGTCCTGATATTTTTGGCAGTGCAGGTACTAGAATCCAATGAGAGATTTCCAACGATAAGGTCGGTAAAATCCTGTTTATTGTGCCTTCTGCTGATTGCCTGAATGCGCATGAGCAGTTCACGTATTTCAAAAGGTTTGGTCACGTAATCGTCGGCACCCGCAGTAAATCCCTGCAGTTTGTCATCTAACTCTGTTTTCGCGGAAAGGATCAGAACCGGTACGGTATGTCCATTCTGACGCAGGGTGGAAAGAACATCATAGCCATTCATCTTTGGGAGCATCAAATCTAAAATAACAATATCGTAAATATCCGTGGCGGCATATTCATAGCCGGTCTGTCCGTCGTTTGCAATGTCAACCTGATAATTTTCTTTCTGCAGTGCTTCGGCAATGGTATCGGATAACCGGATGGAATCTTCAATCACTAAAACTTTCATAATACAAATCCCTTTTATTCTTAATTCGTATGGCAGGACTGCCTGTAAGGCATACAGGTTATTTCCGTGATCTGTGTCATATCTGAAAATCATTATAACAAAGTTAAAAAATTCTTCAAATGAAACCTATTCCCATTTGAAAAAATAATACATTTTGGGGCAGTGCAATTTCATAAAATAGAAATTTAAGGATTTTCAAGGTTTATTCAAGGAAAACTGTTTATGATAATTTTGAATTTTAATTGAAAGAGGTAAATTTGAATGAAAACACTTTATTTACATATCGGAACACCCAAAACGGCAACGTCTTCCATTCAGAAATTCCTGACAGACAACAGCGAAAATCTTGAGAAAAAGGGCTATTGTTTTCCACCTTCCCAGTACACATATCCTAAAGTAAATCCGAGAAGAAATGGTCATTTTTTGATTGCAAAGGTGCGGGATGAAAATGGGAAAAAAGATGTGGAAAAGGAACAGTGGTATTGGGATGAAGGAATGAAACAGGTGAGGGAAAAATTTGAAAAATTTGATCAGGTCATTCTCTCCGATGAGTCAATCTGGTACTGGTTAAGCTACAGAAAAAAATCGGTACTGTGGGATCTGCAAAAAGAGGCAGAAAAGGATCATTTTCAGATCAAGGTCATCGTGTACCTGCGCAGACAGGATGATTTCCTGTTGTCACGTTGGAATCAATTTATCAAGCAGAACATGTCATATGTAGCGAAACTTACCTGCGATGAATATTTTAACGAAGGATATAAAAAAGAAGAAAAAATATTTGAATATGACCGGAAATTAGATGAGATTGCGGAAGTGATCGGAAAAGAAAATCTGATCGTGCGTAGATTTGAACCGAAGGTATGGCATAATGGATCGATCATTTATGATTTTATGCATGAGATTGGACTGGATGCAGAAGATGGTTTTCGTCCGCTGGATGAAACGGTAAATTTGCGCCTTGGGAAAAATGAGACGGAGATGAAGCGTCTGATTAATTTAAATCCTGATTTTGATGCAAAGCAGATTGCTTATATGGGAAATTTCTTAAGAGAAATTTCAAAAAATGAGAAGAAAAAGGAGCCGGCTTCGATGTTGTCGAAGGAGGAAGTGCAGCAGTTCCTGAAAAAATATGCGGACGGAAATAAGAGAGTGGCGGAAGAATATATCGGTGATGGAGCACCAGCCTTTTCGGAAACGGTGGAAGATCTGCCGAAATGGAGTCCACACAATGATGCAATGCCGCAGGATGCCTTCCGTTTTTTTACGGCAGTGATCGCGGATATTTACAGAGAAAATGAAGAGCAGAAGACAGAAATCAGGGAACTGAAAAAAGAAGTGGAAAGTCTTAAAATGTTTCGGGACAAGATAAAACATCCATCAAAGATAATTTTAAATAAGCTGACACAGAAAGGATGCAAAGAAGAATGAAAACAATGACAGACAATAATCTGACCTGGCACACGATGGATATTACAAAGGAGCTCCGGGAAGAAAGAATGCAGCAGAAAGCATGTACGATCTGGATGAGTGGATTATCCGGGGCAGGAAAATCCACCATTGCCAATGCACTGGAAAAGCGTTTGTATGCGATGGGGAAAAAGACGATGCTTTTAGATGGGGATAATGTGCGCATGGGGCTAAACAGTAACCTTGGTTTTTCAGAGGAAGACAGAGTTGAAAATATAAGACGTATCGCAGAAGTCGCTAAATTGATGAATGATGCGGGGCTGATCGTGATCACGGCATTCATTTCTCCATGCCGGCAGGACCGCCGTAATGCAAAAAGAATTATTGGAGATAAATTTCGGGAGGTATATGTCAGTACATCTCTTGCGGAATGCGAAAGACGTGATGTGAAAGGGTTGTATAAGGCAGCGAGAGAGGGGAAAATTTCCTGCTTTACAGGTATTTCAAGTCCTTACGAGGTGCCGCAGCATCCGGATGTTGTGATTGATACGGCAAAGATGGATGTTGAGGCATGCGTGGATCATATTTTAAATAGCCTTGTTTTTTGAAAAGAGGATAATTGAAAAAAAATTTCCAATTGTATCTTGACACACCAGCGAACTAAAGTTATAATCCTAGTAATCTTATAGGATATATATGAAATGTAATAATCACAAAAGATGAAATAACAGACACAGATTTTACATATGCATGATGCAGGTTTTACGGAGTGGAGGGACAATGAGAAAGAGGATAGCAGCAATCCTTGCGGCAGTGATGCTTGCAATGGGGACATTCGCCGGATGCGGCAGTGTGGCAGATGCGGATACAGTAGAGATTGTCAATGTTTCCTACGATCCGACCAGAGAATTATACAAGGCCTACAATACCATGTTTGAACAACACTGGGAAGAACAGGCAGGGCAGAAAGTAAGGATCATCCAGTCTCATGGCGGTTCCGGAAAACAGGCACTTGAGGTTGCAAACGGACTGGATGCAGATGTGGTAACACTTGCATTAGAAGGTGATATCCAGACAATCTCCGATTCCGGGCTGATCGATCCCGGATTCGTATCAGAGTTTCCGGATGACAGTGCTCCATATACCTCAACGATCGTATTTCTTGTGCGGAAAGAAAATCCCAAACAGATCAAAGACTGGGATGATCTGCTAAAGTCCGATGTCAGTGTCATTACACCGAATCCGAAGACTTCCGGCGGGGCGAGATGGAATTATCTTGCAGCGTGGTACTATTTTGAAAGTCAGGGAGAGAGTGAAGAAGAGATCACGGAGCATATGAAAACGTTATATCAGAATGTGTTGGTATTAGATTCCGGCGCACGCGGTTCGACGACCACATTCATTGAAAATGGTCAGGGTGATGTTTTAATTGCATGGGAGAATGAAGCATTTTTATCCATGCGGGAAGAGCCGGGGGAATATGAGATCGTTGTTCCATCGGCATCGGTACTCTGTCAGCCGACCGTGGCAGTTGTGGATGAAGTGGTTGACCGGAGAGGCAGCAGGGCTGTGGCAGAGGAATACTTAAATTATCTGTATTCGGATGAGGCACAGAAACTTGTGGGAGAAAATTATTACCGTCCGGCAGATCCAGATATTGAAAAGGAATTTTATACAGAGGAAGGAACACGTGAGATCGCAGAAATTCCTTCCGATGGAAAATGGATGGTGACGGATGTTGATCTGGCAGATATCAGTCATTTTGGGGGATGGAATACAGTGATAGAGAAACATTTCTCAGATGGCGGGATCTTCGATACAATCTATGAACGTAACAGATAATGATGAAGGGGGCAGGATTCATATGAAAAAAAGTAAAAATAAACGAGTGATCCCCGGATTCGGGCTGTCATTTGGGATCACCATAACAATGCTTGGACTGATCGTTATTATTCCGTTATGTTCGCTGGTTATATTTTCTGCGAAACTTTCACCGTCAGAATTTATTCAGACGATCACAAGACCGCGTGTTTTATCCAGTTATGCAGTCAGTTTTTTTACCGCATTTGCGGCGGCAGCGATCGATGCAGTTATGGGTATGATCATTGCATGGGTGCTTGTAAGGTATGATTTTCCGGGAAAAGCGATCATGGACGGCATCATAGAACTTCCATTTGCGCTTCCGACCGCAGTTGCCGGTATCGCACTGACACATCTGACTACGACGGAAGGATGGGTAGGAGCATTTTTTCAGAAGTTTGGAATTAAGATCGCATATACAAGACTTGGAATCATCGTAGCACTGGTGTTTATCGGAATCCCGTTTGTTGTGCGGGCGGTGCAGCCGGTTCTGGAAAAAATAGATATCCAGTACGAGGAGGCGGCAAATATCCTTGGTGCAAACAGCAGACAGACAATGTTCCGCGTAATCTTACCGGAAATCTTACCGTCTCTGATCGCCGGATTTACAATGTCCTTTGCAAGAGGGCTTGGCGAATACGGAAGTGTGGTATTTATCGCAGGAAATACACCTTATGAGACAGAGATCGCACCGCTTATGATCATGTCAAAACTTCAGGAATTTGATTATGCAAGTGCAACATCGATCGCACTTGTCATGTTAGCGGCGGCATTTGTGATTCTTTTTATCAATGCATGGCTGCAGAGCAGGGCATCGAAGATTGTCAGCGGTATCGCATAATATTGCAGGTGCATGGATATTGGCACAACATCTGACAGATTTTATCAAAATCAGATAAAAGGAAGGAGAAAAGCTATGGAGATCAGAAAAAATTCGGGACCACTCAAATGGATCCTGATCGGCATCAGTGCATTATTTCTCATAGTAATGCTGATCCTGCCTCTCACATATGTTCTTGTCACGGCGTTTGGGGAAGGCATCAAAGTATTCGTGGCGGCCGTCACCGATTATTATGCATTAAAAGCCATCGGTCTTACATTGGAAGTAACGCTGATCGCGGTGGTGGTCAACACCATATTTGGAATTGCGGCATCCTGGTGTATCACGCGATTCCAGTTTCATGGCAAAAAGATCTTGTCAACGCTGATTGATCTTCCGCTTACAATCTCACCGGTTATTGCCGGACTGATCTATATCCTGACCTTTGGACGGCAGAGTATCCTTTATGAGTATCTGCGGTCGGCGGGGATCAAAATGATCTTTGCGGTACCGGGAATCGTGGTTGCAACAGTGTTTGTGACATTTCCGTTTATATCGAGGGAGATCATCCCGGTGCTCTCCACACTTGGTACCGACGAGGAGGAAGCGGCTGCACTGATGGGAGCAAACGGATTTACGATTTTCCGGAAAATTACCTTCCCACATATCAAATGGGCATTGCTTTACGGAATCGTGCTCTGTACGGCAAGAGCGATGGGAGAGTTTGGTGCGGTATCTGTTTTGTCCGGTCACCTTCAGGGAAAAACAAATACGATGCCGCTTTACATTGAACTTTTGTATCAGGGATATGATTTTACCGGAGCGTTTGCGGTATCGGCGATCTTAGTGTGTATGGCAGTCGTGATCTTAGTGCTTCGGAGTGTGTTGGAGCACAAGGGCAAAGAAGCGTAGGCAGGGCTGCCAGAGAAGAAAAGTAACAGCAGCGCAGTTAAGGCAGCATAGCAGCTGGCGCAGCATAGCAGCTGGTGCAGCATGGCAGTAAATGTACTACTGGAAATGGAGCGGATTATGGCGGAACAAAATTATGTAGAACTTAGGCATGTGAATAAAAAGTATAAAGATTTTCAGGCATCCGACGACATCAATTTTGGAATTGGAAAAGGAAAGCTGATCGGGCTGCTCGGACCGAGTGGCAGCGGAAAGACGACGATACTTCGAATGCTTGCCGGATTAGAACATGCGGATTCGGGGGAGATCATCATTGATGGAAGAGTCGTCAATGATGTACCGGCGAGTGAGCGCGGGATCGGATTTGTGTTTCAGAACTATGCGCTGTTCCGCTACATGACCGTATATGATAACATAGCATTTGGACTGGATGTAAAAAAATGGAAAAAGGCAGATATCAGACGGCGTGTGGATGAACTGGTGGAATTAGTCGGGTTAAAGGGATTTGAGAAGCGCTATCCGAACCAGTTATCCGGCGGACAGAGACAGAGGGTTGCATTTGCGAGAGCCTTAGCGCCGAACCCGGAACTTCTTCTTTTAGATGAACCGTTTGCAGCCATTGACGCAAAAGTACGTCAGGAACTTCGAAGCTGGCTTCGGGAGATGATTACGAGAGTCGGCATCACCAGCATTTTTGTCACGCACGATCAGGATGAGGCAATTGAGGTTGCAGATGAGATCATCATAACCAACCATGGACATATCGAACAGGCGGGAACGCCGATCGAAATCTACAGCCAGCCGAAGACACCGTTTGTCACAGAGTTCATGGGAAGTCCGACCAGAATCAGCAATATCACCAGCTTCCATGGGTATGAGGAATTAGGTGAGGGGCTTCATGCGGTGGTGAGACCGGAACATGTGAGTGTCACAAAAAAGACAGAGCAGAGCCGCTTTTCTTCTTCCGTGGAGGAAGGTGTTGTGGAGCGCGTGATGTTTCGCGGCAGAGAGGTCGAACTTCATGTAAGAGTACATGATGTGCTGCTTGTGGCAAACCGCAGGTTAGAGGAGGCATCGATCACAGAGGGCGAGCGTGTCAATGTGTTCATTTATCAGGTGTTTGCATTCCCGGCAGGTGAAAACGGCACACAGAATGTAAACATTGTAGAAAATGCCAATATTGAAACAGAGAAGCTGTTTTATATTTAAGGGGATCAGTGTGAAAAATAAGATTTTTCACACGCAAGATTTGTGCTCCGGCACAAACTTGATATGCGCAAAAAACTGCGCAGAAATGGAGAATTATATGAAAACAGAAATCATTACATCGGATGTGCTGATCATCGGTGGTGGAACTTCCGGCTGTTATGCGGCACTGACTATCGCAGAGCAAAACCCGGAGCTTAAGGTTGTGATCGCGGAAAAAGCGAATATCATAAGGAGCGGCTGTCTTGCAGCCGGCGTCAATGCCCTGAACGCATATATCACGGAGGGAAGAAAGCCGGAAGATTATGTCGACTATGCCACGAAGGATGCCAATGGCATTGTGAGAAAAGACCTGCTGCTCTCCATGTCGCAGGGACTCAACCGTGTGACAGCGAAGTTAGAGGAGTTAGGGCTTGTTATTTTAAAAGATGAAAACGGAAAATATGTGACAAGAGGTAACCGGAATATCAAGATCAACGGCGAGAACATCAAGCCGATCTTAGCGGAAGCCGTGAAAGCACAGAAAAACGTGAAAGTCATCAATCATGTGAACATCACGGATTACATTACAGAGCAGGATAAAGTGACCGGGGCATACGGATTTGACGTCAATGAGAAGATAGCATACATTTTTTCTGCAAAAGCAGTTTTATGTGCGACCGGCGGAGCGGCAGGACTTTACCGCCCGAACAATCCGGGATTTTCAAGACACAAGATGTGGTATCCGCCGTTTAACACCGGAGCGGGATACGCGATGGGAATTTTAGCCGGAGCAGAAATGACGACTTTTGAGATGCGTTTTATTGCACTCCGCTGTAAAGATACGATCGCACCGACCGGAACGATCGCACAGGGCGTCGGGGCAAAACAGATCAACTCCCGCGGAGAGGTCTATGAGACGAAATATGGCATTACGACTGAGGAGCGTGTCTACGGTACCGTGGCGGAGAATCAGGAGGGAAGAGGCCCGTGTTACCTGCATACGGAAGGCATTAAGGAAGAGCAGGGCAAAGATCTGTTAAAGGCATATTTAAATATGGCACCGAGCCAGACTTTAAAATGGATCGAGAGCGGAAAAGAGCCGAATGAGCAGGATGTCGAGATCGAGGGCACCGAGCCTTACATCGTGGGTGGTCATACCGCAAGCGGCTACTGGATCGACGATGCGAGAAGAACCACATTAAAAGGACTTTATGCAGCCGGGGATGTCGCCGGAGGATGCCCGCAGAAATATGTGACCGGAGCACTCGTGGAGGGCGAGATCGCGGCGGAGACGATTCTAAAGGATCTGAAGCAGGAAGAGGAAGGTCAGCAGTCAGAAGGACAGGCTTCAAAGGAACAGTTAGAAAAGCTGGCACAGGCAGTCGATCAGGAATATGAGTCCTGTTTTGCAGAGAAAAAATCATTCTTTGGCACGGAACAGATCGAGGAAGCCATGCAGAAAGTCATGGATGCCTACGCAGGCGGGATCGGAACGAATTACCGCTACAATGAGAAACAGCTCAATATCGCGGAAGAAAAAATTGACCAGCTTTTCGCACTGACCAAAGATCTGACCGCAAAAGATACGGATGACCTGTTACATATTTACGAAGTAAAGGAACGCTTAGTCGTATGTAAAAGCGTCATCGCACATCTAAAAGCGCGGAAAGAGACACGCTGGCGCGGTTTCGGACAGAACATGGACTATCCGGGAACAAAAGATGACTGGGATAAAAAAGCAGTCAATTCCGTCTATGAAAACGGTAAAATCAAAATTCTGTTCCGTGATCTGACACAGACACCGGATTTTGGTCAGAAAGGAGGTACCCTGTGAGCATAGCGATCAATAAAAGTAAATGCGTAAAATGCAGACGCTGCATCGAAGTCTGTCCGGGAAATCTGATCAAGGCAGACGCAGACGGCAAGGCATACATCAAAGAGCCGAGAGACTGCTGGGGCTGCACCTCCTGCGTCAAAGAATGCAGGGCCGAAGCCATAGACTTCTTCTTAGGGGCCGACATCGGCGGCAGAGGCAGCACTCTAACCACCAGAGAGGACGGTGACTACCGCCTCTGGACTGTCACCGCACCCGACGGCAACAAGACCGTCGTACGGATCAATAAAAAGGACGCCAACAAATATTAAAACACAGCAAAATAGAGGAGGATATTTTATGAGTGGATTATCACATTTGGACGAACTGGAGGCAGAGGCGATCTACATCATCCGCGAAGTAGCTGCCGAATGCGAAAAACCGGTAATGCTTTACTCCATAGGAAAGGACAGCTCGGTAATGCTGCACCTCGCCATGAAAGCATTTTACCCGGAGAAGCCGCCTTTCCCATTTTTACATATCGATACGACCTGGAAATTCCGTGAGATGATCGAGTTCCGTGACCGCATCGCAAAAGAGAACGGCATTGAGATGTTAGTTTACACCAATCAGGAAGGTGTGGACGCCGGCATCAACCCGTTTGACCACGGTTCCGCTTACACCGACATCATGAAAACACAGGCATTAAAACAGGCGCTTAAAAAATATGAGTTTACTGCAGCATTTGGCGGCGGCCGCCGTGACGAGGAAAAATCCCGTGCGAAAGAGAGAATCTTCTCCTTCCGTAACGAGGCGCAGGCATGGGACCCGAAAAACCAGAGACCGGAGATGTGGAAACTGTATAACACCAAGATCAATAAAGGCGAGAGCATCCGTGTCTTCCCGATCTCAAACTGGACAGAAAAAGATATCTGGCAGTACATCAAACGTGAGAACATTGAGATCGTACCGCTTTATTTTGCAAAAGAGCGTCCGGTCGTATACAGAGACGGCAACATCATTATGGTGGATGATGACCGCTTCAAATTCCGTGAGGGTGAGAAGCCGGAGATGAAAAAAGTCCGTTTCCGTACATTGGGATGTTATCCGCTGACCGGTGGTGTGGAATCCGATGCGGAGACTTTGGATGAGATTATTGACGAGACACTTGCAGCCGTATCTTCAGAACGTACCAGCCGCGTGATCGACAACGAGGCGGCAGGCAGCATGGAACGTAGAAAAAGGGAGGGGTATTTCTAGATGAAAGGTTTACTTAAATTTATCACCTGCGGTAGTGTGGATGACGGAAAATCCACACTGATCGGACATATTTTATACGATGCAAAACTGCTTTATGCAGATCAGGAAAAAGCACTCGAGTTAGACAGTAAAGTCGGAAGCAGAGAGGGGGCCATCGATTATTCCCTGCTGCTTGACGGTCTGATGGCAGAGCGTGAACAGGGTATCACGATCGACGTAGCATACCGTTATTTTACAACAGACCGCAGAAGCTTTATCGTGGCAGATACACCTGGTCATGAAGAGTACACCAGAAACATGGCAGTGGGAGCTTCCTTTGCGGACCTTGCGATCATTCTTCTGGATGCGACACAGGGTGTGCTGGTGCAGACAAGACGTCATGCAAGGATCTGTGCGCTGATGGGAATCCGCTACTTTGTATTTGCGGTAAACAAGATGGATCTGATCGGCTATGACCAGGAAAAATTTAATGCGATCCAGGCAGAGATTTTACAGCTTGCCGGCGAACTTGGACTGGAGAGCGTCAAGATCATTCCGGTATCTGCGACAGAGGGCGATAACGTCACAAAGAAATCCGATAACATTCCATGGTACACCGGCGAACCGATTTTAACTTACCTTGAGGAAGTCGATGTGACTGAAAAGGCAAAAGAGCAGGGATTTTATATGCCGGTACAGCGCGTGTGCCGTCCGAACCATACGTTCCGTGGTTTCCAGGGACAGATCGAGGCCGGAGAGGTGCATGTGGGTGATACCTTAACGGTACTGCCGGGCAATGAGACCGCCAGTGTAAAGAGCATTTTAGTAGCCGGAAAAGAGGCGGATACCGCACAGACCGGACAGCCGGTTACGATCCAGTTAGACAAAGAGATCGACGTCTCAAGAGGATGTGTGTTGGAAAATGGCAGCGACATCACGGCGGCGCAGAAATTTACGACAACGCTTCTCTGGATGGATGACAATAACCTGTCAGCCGGAGGCGATTACTTTATCAAACTCGGAACCAAACTGATCACAGGAACTGTGACAGAGATCTCCTATAAGATCGATGTCAATACCGGGGAGCATCATCCGACCGATATATTGGGAAAAAATGAGATCGCAGTCTGCAGCATTGTGTTAGACGAAAAGATACCGCTTGATGTATTCAAAAAACATAAGACCATGGGTGAACTGATTTTAATCGACCGTGTGACCAACATGACTTCCGCCTGCGGTGTCGTGGAGCAGTTTGCAAGCGGCAATGAGACAGAGGAACCGGTATTTGTTTACGGAGACTTAAAAGCGCGCGGAGATATTTTCGAGGAGTTTTACTATAACATGGAGAAATCTTCGATCGCGAAACATAAACCGGAGCAGAAGACCTACACCGTGGGAGATGAGATCCCGACGAAGAGCGAGACTTATGAATATCCGGAGTACTTTGATATTTTGATCTTAAGAGATCAGGCTGCCGTACAGGTGCGTGACAATAAGATCGAGGCGATCCTTCCATTAGCAGAATACCGCTACTCAGGAGTTCCGGTTGTCAACGGAAGAGGATTTGCCGTGAATGTGAAATCGCAGAAAGATCTGCAGGCATTCTTAGACGGATATGGACAGGGAGAGACGGATACAGAATTCTGGAACCACTGGCTGGCCTTCGGAACTTACCGCAAAGTGATCTTCCATGAAAACTATTGGGAAATCTGATGCGCAATCGTTTGTGCATAATTTTAGTACCAGTTTTTAAACCGGTACTAAGGTACTGTTTATTTTGTATAGTTTGGGCGGTAAAAAAACTTCAAATTTGTGCACACTTATCCTGCCGCTCATGCTATTATAATTACTGTAAAAACCCCCCAATACATTATATATATTTTTTGCTATACCCCATAGTAAAAATACCTTCTCCTAAAAAGATAGCTAGCCGATAGCTATCTTTTTTTCTGAAAAAATAACCATGCGGTTAAAATCGCATGGTTATTTTTGTTTGTTCGCAAAAGTGCGGTATACATCATAATAGATATTTTCGCGGTTTGGTCCGATTAAAGAGGCAAGCTCTTTCTGAAGATCCGGATGATCCAGGATCAGGTCAATGATATTCGGATTATACTGTGTGCCACGGCCATCCGCCAGTTCCGAAAGCACGGTATCAAAATCTTTTGCATTGTGATAGTTGCGGCTTAAGTAATCCGTAGCGGCATCCAGACAGTCACAGATGTGCACGAGATCAATGACCGGGCGGCACGGTGAATGGAGGATGTCAAAGTCATCCGGATAACCGCCTGTGCCGTCATAAGTGCGGTGATGTCCATGTGCGATATCTGCATAACACGCAAAATCAGGAACAGAGGCGAGATCCTTTGCTCCCGTTTCCGGATGCATGCGGATCAGGTCAAACTCGTAATCCGTCAGCCTGCGGTGCTGCGTGTTGATGATCGGGACGATTCCGTTTTTACCGATATCGTGAAGCATCGAACCCTGCACGGCGAAATCAATGATATGCGTGCGGTTTTTCTGAATTTCAGAAACCGTCGAACCAAGTGCCGGGCAGATCAGAAGCTCTGGCTTATCATCGAAAATATATTTTAAAAGCGCCTCCGCCAGATAGGAAACCATAACGGAGTGTGTCAGTGTTGCCAGATGACTAGAAACGATCAGATCAAGGATAAAGTTTGTCTTTTCAACCGGGTGGTGGAACGTATCAAGCACGATTGGATGAAAACATGCCATACGCATACCATCATACTGCGAGTATGTGTGCAGACGGTAATGTCTTGTCGACAGAAAATGAATGACCATACTGCGGTAAGTGAGGTTTCTGCGATCTTTTTCTGCCTCGGAAAGGGTGGTATGGGACAGAAAGTGCATCAGAAGAATTGGAAGATCCACATAAAAGGACAGATAATCCAGTTCTGTTTCATCCGGAATCATTTCTTTTTTTCGGGTATAATAATCATCTACGACCGAATAAGCTTCGTCCCAGCTTAATGCCTCTTCTTCTGCCATGAGACGATAATATTGAAATACGAGGGCGGGCGGACAGTCGTAAATGGAACCCTTGTGCTTAAGGACTTGGGTATAATGCTGCAGTGTCAGTTCAGATAAATGCAGCCGCAGTGAATCCGGAAATTCAATATCAAAAAGCAGCAGGTCATTTTCGCAGGAGAGAAAATTGTTGATCGTTTTATTTACAATTTTGGGAATGCGCGGATTGACCGTATCGTAACGGCAGAACTTTTCCTGCTTGCGCAGTTCGATCAGTTCTAAAAAGAACTGATATGCCTCCTCAATCGGCAGATTGTGAAGAAACGGCTCAACACGGATCAGGTTATCATAGGCGACAAAAATATAATCGCGGCTTTCCGGTACCTGAAATGTGTCGATCTTATCGCGCAGTGCTACAACTTTTTTGTAATAGTCACTTGAGCGCAGTCCCATCTTATGATCGCCTGTGCGGGAAAGCTGAAGTGCGGAATAGGCGGCGCAGGTGTAGAGAAAAATAAGACTCTCCACATCTTTATTTGCTTCATAATGAGAAATCAGCTCTTTTGCAAAACGAAGCTGCAGGGATGGCTCATTATACTGGCTGTAATAAAGTTTACGGCAATAGCTTAAGACCAGATCATACTGGCTGTTGCTTAAAGTAGATTTATCTTCTTTTAAGTGCGTGAAAAATGAATGGAATAAAAGATCATCCTCGATACAAAGCTGATATCTTGAACGCCCACAGTTTTTCAGGCATCTGATCCATTCTTCTTTTGCAGCCGGAGCATGAATCTGTTCATCCCAGGAAATGCTGGTGATAAAATTATTAAAATAGACATCGAAAAAAAGCTTGATATCACTGTCAGTCAACCTGAGATCCTCCTTTAAATTAAAAATTCCATACGAAAATTATATAACGTGAAATTATCTGTGTAAATAGATTTTAGGTCCTGGTATTATGTATATCTAACAGGATATAAGGTTTGCAGTGTCTTTCAGATTTTTATGGTCAGTAGACTTGTTTGTGTGTTATTATTTGTATAAATGCAGTTTTAGACGTTGCGAAAGTACCATTCTGTGTTATAATAAATGAAGAGTTTTCGTAAATTTTCGCAAAGAAAGGAAAATAGGGATTACATGAACCAGGAAGAATCAGTTTATGAGTTAAACCGTATACAGAGATATATTATGCAGATGCGTCCGCTGTTAAAAAAGAATGCACTTTTTTCGGATGGAACGGCAGATTACAGACAGCCGGTGGAACCGGATGCAGGGGATGAAGTGACTGTCCGTTTCCGTACAGCGCGCGATAATGTCGATATCGTATGGCTGTGTACCGGAGATAAAAAATATAAAATGAAAAAGACAGAGACCGGGGGAGCCTTTGATTATTATGAGGTAAAATTCACACTCGGAGAGGAGCCGTTTTACTATTATTTTAAAGTGGCAAGCGGTCTGTTAAATGTATATTATGACCGCTATGGTGTCAGCAAGGAAAAACGTGACGAATACCGTTTCTGCATTATTCCGGGATTTTCAACACCGGAATGGTCAAAGGGTGCAGTTATGTACCAGATCTTAGTCGACCGTTTTTACAACGGCGATACGTCGAATGATGTGCTGACCGATGAGTACTATTATATCCGTTCTACCAGCAGAAAGATGGACAGCTGGGATCAGTGCCCGTCTGATTTTTCCGTGGCAGAGTTTTATGGCGGTGACTTAGAGGGTGTCAGACAGAAACTGGATTATCTGCAGAATCTGGGTGTGGAAGTAATTTATTTTAACCCGTTATTTGTGTCCCCATCCAATCATAAATACGATATCCAGGATTATGATTATATTGACCCGCATTATGGAAAAATCGTTGAGGACGGCGGCGGGCTGTTAAAAGACGGTGTGAGTGATAACAGAAAGGCTGAACGCTATATCAATCGTGTGACCAATAAGAAAAATCTTGAGGCGAGCAACCGTTTTTTTGCAGAGCTGGTAGAAGAGATCCATGCGCGTGGCATGAAAGTGATCTTAGACGGTGTGTTCAATCACTGTGGATCATTTAATAAATGGCTTGACCGCGAGGAAATCTATCAGGTAAGCGGCGATTATGAGGATGGAGCCTTTGTTTCCAAAGACAGTCCGTACCGCAATTTCTTTGGCTTCCAGGATCAGTTTGCATGGCCGTACAATACGACCTACGAGGGCTGGTGGGGACATGATACGCTGCCAAAACTCAACTATGAAGGCTCTGAAAAACTGTATGATGATATTATGCGTGTTGCAGCAAAATGGGTATCTCCGCCATACAATGCGGACGGCTGGAGACTTGATGTTGCTGCAGATTTAGGACATTCCCCGGAGATGAACCATAAGTTCTGGAGAGATTTCCGTAAATCAGTGAAAACGGCAAACCCGGATGCAATTATTTTAGCAGAGCATTACGGTGACCCGAAGGAATGGCTCCAGAAAGGTGACCAGTGGGATACCGTTATGAACTATGATGCATTCATGGAGCCGCTGACCTGGTTCCTGACCGGTATGGAAAAACACAGCGATGAGGCAAAACCACAGTTAAAGGGAAGCGTGAAAGATTTTGAAGACTCCATGCGTCATTATATGGCAAGTTTCCAGACATCGCAGCTTTTGTGTGCCATGAATGAGCTTTCAAATCATGATCATTCCAGATTCATGACAAGAACTAACGAAAAAGTGGGACGTGCAGCAACACTTGGCACGGCAGCTGCTGAGGAAGGAATTAAACCGGCGGTGTTTCGTGAGGCAGTGGTTGTCCAGATGACATGGCCGGGTGCACCTACCATTTATTATGGTGATGAGGCAGGGCTCTGCGGATTTACAGACCCGGATAACAGACGTACCTATCCATGGGGGAAAGAGGACATTGTCCTGATCGATTTTCATCGTGATATTATCCGCATTCATAAAGAACATGAAGCACTCCGCACCGGTTCCCTTATGTTTTTAAAAGGAGACGATAATCTCCGAGGAGATGATAATCTCCTTTGTTACGCGAGATTTAACCGCAGGGAGCAGTTTGTTGTCCTTGTGAATAATAAGGAACAGGAACGTGATGTGGAACTTGAAGTATGGCAGTGCGGAATACCGAAAAAAACAGTGTTAGAGCGTGTGATCATTTCAAATGAGACGGGCTATTCACTGATGCCAAAACAGTATGAAGTTGCGGATGGAGTACTCAAAATAAGCCTGCAGAAATATTCCGCAGTTATTTTGATGTATGACAGATCAGAAAATTAGTTTTCAGGTTTTAAGGTATGGCTTTCGGACAAAAAATACTTGCATAATAGAAGCTGCTATGCTATAATCTTTTCTTGTCAGAGCGCATTTTGCGTATCTGATAAATGGGCAGATTCCCGAGTGGCCAAAGGGGACAGACTGTAAATCTGCTGCAATTTGCTTCGGTGGTTCGAATCCACCTCTGCCCATTGTGTATTGTCCGGTAGGAAGGCATTTTTAAGCAGCTCGTGAGTGAAAGCCTTTGAATATAGGAGGCAGTACATATGGAAAATGCCGGCGTGGCGGAACTGGCAGACGCGCAGGACTTAAAATCCTGTTGTAGAAATACAGTACCGGTTCGATTCCGGTCGCCGGCATTATAGAGATTCTTCTAAAGAGAGATCCTGTTAACAGGGTCTTATTTTAATTCATTAAAAATTATAATAAGTAATTTTGAAATTTTAATGAAAACAAAATGCATTTCAAATAAAATTGTGCTATAATTCTGAAAAACACTAAGAAGGGGAAACCGTGTTCAAATTTGATACGGAAGAAAGGTACGATGAAACAGGAAAAAGTAACATTCATTCATTCAATTTCAGCGAAAATTACTTTGCTGGCGGTTTTTATTGTTGTTGTGTCTCTTGTAGGGAGTGTGATCAATGCCAGTTCAAAATCGAGGAAAGTTGTTGAAAACGTAAATTCAAATTATATTCTGAGTCTTGCAGAGATGGGAGCACAGACGATCGGGAATATTCCGGCAGATATTGCAACAGATGAAGAATATTCGAAAATCATAAGTGAGATCAACATGACAGGAGTAGAGAGTGCATATGCATATCTGGTATCAGAAGATGGTACGATGATCTATCATCCGACCGCAGATAAGATTGGGCAGCCAGTTGAAAACACTGTGGTTAAAGAGGTGGTATCACAGCTTGCGTCCGGAACTGTTCCGGAGGATGCTGTTGTTGAATATGAATTTAATGGCGGAATCAAGTATGCCGGATATGCGCTGACACCAGACCATATGATCGTGGTTGTAACTGCTGACAAAGATGAGATTGTAAAACCGGTTAATCAGATGATCTGGTTTATGAGTATAACAGCAGGAATTACACTTGTTGTCTGTGTGATTATTGGATATCTGTTAAGCCGCTTCATCTGTACACCACTGGAACATCTGACAGAGATTATCAAAAATACTGCAGATCTGAATTTCAGTCATAATGCAAAGAGTGACGATTTATGTAAAAGAACAGACGAAACCGGTTTTATGGCGCGGGAACTCCGTGTTATGAGAAGAAATCTGCGTGAGATGGTTGCAAATATTGACACAGCAAGCCAGCAGATTACCGGAAATGTAGATGGATTAAAACAGGTAACTGAGACGGTGGATCACATGTGCTCAGATAACTCCGCAACCAGCCAGCAGCTTGCAGCGGGTATGCAGGAGACTGCAGCAACGACTGTAAATATCAATGAAAATGTCGGCACCATGAAAGAGGAAGCTGACAGACTTACAGAAATGGCTGAAAAAGGTGCAGATGTTTCCAATGAGGTTATGGACAGAGCAAAGAATCTGTGTAATAAGACAGTAACTGCAAGTAACCGTACCATGGAAATGTATACGAATGTGAAAGAAAAATCCGAAAAGGCGATCGAGGGATCAAAGGCAGTTGAAAAGATCAATGAGCTGACTAACACCATTATGGAAATTTCTTCCCAGACCGGACTTTTAGCATTGAATGCAAGTATTGAGGCTGCGAGAGCCGGAGAAGCAGGACGTGGATTTGCAGTTGTTGCAACAGAGATCGGAAGTCTTGCAGACCAGACCTCAAAAGCAATCGCAGATATCGGTAATATTGTAAAGGCTGTCAATGAAGCAGTTGGTAATATGACAGAGTGCTTAAGTGAGACAACCGGATTTTTGGAGACGACCGTACTTGAAGATTATAAAGAATTTGAACAGGTAGGTGCCCAGTATCAGGATGATGCAGATGTATTCAAGTCCAACATGAATCAGGTAAAAGATTCTATGCTGCAGCTCTCGGATTTGATCGAGTCGATCGCACAGGCATTAAGCGGTATCAACGATACTGTGGGAGAAGCAGCAGTCGGTGTATCCGATATTGCGTCAAAGACAAGCGGTATGGTGGAGAAAACAGGTGCTACACATGATATGGTATCTGAGTGTTACTCCTGTGCAGACGAGCTCCGTGAGATCGTTGGCAAATTTGTTTTAAGATAGGCGAATCCGTTGTCATGAATTATGGCCTGTCCTCATAAGATGTGGTAATCACAGATTATGAGGGCAGGCTTTTTTGAATTCATAGGAAATTATGTCCTATGAATTCAAAAGCCCTCCGCCGGGATATCTGTGTGAAAGTATGCGGTAGGGAGGTTATGATGCAGGAGAAGTCAAAGGAACAGGGAAATGGGCAGAAGCGGGGATACAACCTGTTGGATAAGGAAGAACAGAAATCGATGCTGTCGTGTTTTGTGGAACAGCTTTGCGATCCGCTTATTTTTATTTTGTTTGCGGCTGCGGCAATATCCCTGCTGCTGCGGGAATATGGAGATATGTGCATTATACTTGCAGTAGTACTGTTAAATGCCGTGGTCGGAGTGATCCAGGAGGGAAAGGCGAAACGGGCGTTAGAGGCGTTGGAAAAAATGACAAGCCCGCATGCCCTGATCCATGATGAGGATGGAATCCGGGAGATTCCTGCAGCTGATCTGATTCCCGGGGATATTGTCTGTCTTGAGGCAGGGCGGCAGGTGCCGGCAGATATCCGGATCATATCAGCGGTTAATTTAAAAATCGAGGAGTCGGCGCTGACGGGAGAATCTGTCCCGGTCTCAAAAAATACGACCGATCAGAACGAGGCATATATGACCACAAATGTCACATACGGCCGTGGGGAGGGGATCGTCACTGCAATCGGGATGGATACGAAAATAGGCGGTATCGCAAAATTGCTTTCCGGGACAAAAACGGAACTGACACCGCTGCAGAAAAGACTTGCGGATCTTGGGAAAATTCTTGGTACAGTTTCCGTTTTTTTGTGTATCCTGCTGTTTGTGATGGCGGTTTTGCAGAGACGCAATGTCGCAGAAATGCTGATCACCGCGATATCACTGGCGGTCGCAGCAGTCCCGGAAGGACTGCCGGCGATCGTTACGATGGTACTGGCACTTTCGGTATCACGCATGGTAAAGGTCAATACGATTGTGAAAAGACTGCCGAGTGTGGAAACCTTAGGCTGTGTGAGTGTGGTATGTTCGGATAAGACGGGAACGCTGACGCAGAACCGTATGACGGTGACGAAATGTTATACGGATGGGAAAATCTGTGAGCCAAAGCGGTTAAACCGCAGAAAAGACCGGTATTTTCTGGAGGGATATGCACTTTGTAACGATGCGTCCATCCGTGGAGAGCGGATCGGCGATCCGACAGAACTTGCGCTGCTCGATATGGCGGCAGGGTTTGAGATACAAAGAGAGCGTTTAGAAGAAAGTTTTCCGAGAACGCAGGAGATCGCATTTGACTCTGAACGGAAAATGATGACAACTCTGCATCGTGGGGAAAAAGAAAATGTTTCTTATACCAAAGGCTCACCGGATGAAATTTTAGAGCGCTCTGCATTTCTGCTGGAAGGTGGCGGGCGGATTCCAATGACGCCGGAGAAACGCAGAGAGATCGATCAGGTGATCCATGCGTTTACCGGGGAGGCACTCCGGGTACTGGCACTTGGAATGAGAAATCCGGCCTCCGGTTTAAAGGAAAACGGGTTAACGTTTATCGGGTTTGTCGGAATGGCAGATCCCATACGCCCGGAGGCAGAGGATGCTGTGCAGGAATTTTACCGTGCGGGTGTAAAGACGGTCATGATCACGGGGGATCGGATCGACACGGCGTTTGCGATTGCGAAAGAACTGCACATTGCGTCGGAAGAAAACGAATGCATTTCCGGGGAGGAATTAATGGAAATGACGGATGAAATGCTCGCGGAGAAGATAAAAAAGGTGCGTGTATTTGCACATGTCTCACCGGAGCACAAAGTGCGTATCGTGGCGGCATGCAAGAAAAACGGAGAGATTACTGCGATGACGGGAGATGGCGTCAATGATGCGCCGTCCCTAAAAGCAGCGGATGTCGGGATCGCCATGGGAAAGGCGGGAACGGATGTGGCAAAAAATGCGGCGGATATCGTGCTGACGGATGATAATTTTGCAACGATCGCAAAGGCCATCGCGCAGGGAAGATGCATTTATGAAAATATCCGTAAATCCGTGATATTTCTGCTCTCCTCTAATTTTGGGGAGATCATAACAATGCTTGTGTCTGTGGCGTGCGGTTTTGCGGCACCGTTAAAATCAAGCCACATTCTCTGGATCAACCTGATCACAGATTCCCTTCCGGCGCTTGCACTTGGTGTGGATGAGGAAGAAAATAAAAGCTATATGGACAGACCACCGCGTGGAAAAGATGAGAGCCTGTTTGCGGGCGGTGGATTAAACTGTACCTGCTTTTATGGAGCGCTGATCGCATTGATCAGTATGGTGGCATTTTTGCAGCTCCCGGTGGGGATTCTGCTCCGGGCGGGAAATCAGATCACACCGGCTGCGATAAGGACACTGCTTGTGGACACGGAGCTTTTAAACCGCTGTCAGACCTATGCATTTACAGTGCTTGGAATGTCACAGCTGTTTCATGCGATCGGCATGCGTGATGTTGAAACGTCATTGTTCCGGATGAATCACCTGGAAAACCGGTTGATGATCGCTGCGTTTGTGATCGGGATGGGACTGCAGCTGCTTGTGACGGAGGTACCTTATTTTGTCGTTCTGTTTGGAACCTGCAGACTGACACTGCTTGAATGGGTAAAACTGTTAGTGCTTGCATCCATGCCTTTGTTTGCACATGAACTGTTAGTATTCGGAAGCTGTCTGGGTGAAAAGGTAAATAGGGAAAATAGAAAAGAAGCAACAGGGCAGGCTGTATCATCCGGCGGGCGCTGGAGCTAAAAAAAACATTCATTTTTTGCGGGGGGTGTGGTATAATGAGATGTCCGTAAGTTTTGGGCAGGTTTTTGCAGGAAAGGATATTGGAAAATTATGGAAGAGAAAATGACAATGGAAATCACGAACGACAGACTTGAGGAGGCTATTAAGGAATACGCCGCAGACCGGACCAAAGAACGTCTTACCACGGTTCTTAATCTGCTCCGTCCGACAAAGCTGTTCGTACCGGCGATGTTGCAGGCACCAGATCGCCCGATTCCATGTTTTTTAAAGAATAGTAATGAAGAGCAGTTTTTGGTTGTATATACGTCAAAAGAGCAGATTCCGGAAGAGCCAAAGAGCCAGGCGATGCTTAATATGCCATTCCCGGCATGTAATAATATCGTTGTAAAACCGGAGTTAAAACTTGCAGGAATGGTGATCAATCCGTTTTCTGACAACCTCGTATTAAAGACAGAACTTGTACAGAAGTTACATGAGGCTGATGAGCAGGCAGCAAAACGTGCAGCGCAGATGAAACAGGTGAAGATGACACCGGCACAGTTCCAGGTATTTGTAAAACGCCAGGTTGAGTTTGGCGTATTACCGAAGCGTCTGTTTACCGAGAAACAGGAGTTCATGAACAAACTGTGCGATGAAAAAGAGGCTTTTATCAATGAGATTTTTGCAGGCGTGTTCAAGGAGCCGAAGTTAAATCCATACACCGAGAATGATTATTCCGTTATGGCACTTGACATTGCAGAGGATCTGACATTAGTCCGTGTGGATCTCCCGGAAAAAGGGTTAGTTCCGCCACTCTGCTACCGTATTTATCTGACGATCAATCCAAAAACCGGAAAAGCAGGTTACTATACGATTGAAATGTCCAAAGAAAAGGATGTCCGTATGCTGGGCGAATTTTTAGAGGATGGAAAACATATCGATCACGGTGTTGCACCAGTAGAAGGCGCTGAACTTCAGAAGATCATGGATCTTGCCAGAGGCGAAGGTGCAGAGATGACAAGTTAGGAACAAAAATAGCACAATTATAAGGAAATAATAAAGTTCGGGTGTCAAAAGGTGGTTCACAACTTTTGACACCCGAATTGTCTTTAGTTATGCTGGATAATATCTGCGTACTGTCCGCGAGTCACTTTTAAGAGTGCATCCGGGTTGACCGTAATGGAAGTGCCGACACGTCCGCCACTGATATAAATCTTATCAAAGGATGCAGCACTTTCATGTACTACCGTCGGGAACTGCTTTTTCATGCCAAGCGGAGAGCAGCCGCCGCGCACATATCCGGTAAGTGGTGTCAGATCTTTTACATGAAGCATTTCGAGTGATTTCTCACCGACACATTTTGCTGCTGCTTTCAGATCGACTTCCTCTGCGATCGGTACGACAAAAACATAATACTGTCTGTTCCCGCCGGAGGCAGGTTTGCCTGCCTGCATAACGAGGGTCTTAAAGGACTGTTCCACCGGGGCACCGGTCTTTTCTGCGGTATGTAGACCGTCTATAAATTCATCACACTCATAATTGATAATTTCATAAGGTATTTTATTGCGGTCTAAAATGCGCATGGCATTTGTTTTTACTTCTTTTCCCATAGAGAAAACTCCTTTCATGAATGAACTGCGCTCATTGTAACACCACAGCAAAAAATAGACAACTGAAACAGAATGTATGTTTACGAAAAAATAAAAAAATGTTATTCTAATAGGGGAAATTAAGGCAATATATGAGGTGAATTAAAATGCGCCACATATAAGAACATGTGTGGCGGGAAATGAGGCAGAGTATGAAAGATTTTTTTAAGAGAGTAAAGGCGGATGCAATAATGTCAGCAGTTTTATGCATCGCATTGGGCGTGGTTCTGATCGTATGGCCGGGAGAGACGATCAATATCGTATGTAAAGTGCTTGCCGCAGGACTTATCATTCTTGGAGGGGTAGAACTGTTTTCCTATATTACCAATAGAAACGGTTATATGTTCACCGGAATCCTTGGGCTGATCGTGCTGATCGTCGGTGTATGGATCTTCTTAAAACCGAGCAGTATCGTGAGCCTGGTACCGATCGTGATCGGTGTGATACTTGCTGTTCACGGTGTGCAGGATGTGAAAATGGCGTTAGAATCAAAGAATGGCGGATATGACAGATGGTGGATTATGCTGATCATTGCCATTATCAGTATTGCATTTGGCGTGCTCTGCATTGTCAATGCGTTTGGCATGGTCAAACTTGCCATGCAGTTTGTAGGAGCGGCCCTGATCTATGATGGAATCAGTGATCTGTGGGTTGTGACAAAGACGGTGCGGACGGTGAAAGATATGGAGCAGGAAGCGAAAGCAGTCGACGTAGATTATAAAGAAATCGATTAAGTGATTAAGCGGAAAGAAAGAGAAACAGATATAAAAAGTGTCCCTGAAAATCTGGATAAAAGATTTTCAGGGACACTTTTTTGGTTCGTGATAATAGAATATTTGAGCAAGCTGCATCTGATTGCCCAGACTGCGCTATACTGTAATTTTACCTTCATTGATAAGCCGGATAAATACGTTGACTAATTCCGGATCAAACTGTGTTCCACTGTTTTTTTTCAGTTCACTGACAGCATAGGAGACAGAGAGCGGCTTTTTGTATGGACGTCTGGCAGTCATGGCATCAAAACAATCGGCGATGGTAAGTATTCTTGCCATATAAGGAATATCCTCACCGGCAAGACCACGCGGATATCCCGTGCCATCATACCGTTCGTGATGACCAAGTACTGCAGGAATTACATAATCCATATGCGGCAGATAACGGATCATTTTTGTGGAGTTTTCAACATGTGTCTTCATGATCTCATATTCTTCCGGTGTCAGCTGCGAGGTTTTCTGTAAAATGCGTTCCGGAATACTGATTTTTCCGATGTCATGCAGCATACCGGCATCACGCACAAGTTCGATGTCATTTTCACTCATGCCAAGATCTCTGGCTAAGATCACAGCATATTTCGACACATTCATGGAATGGATAAATGTGTAGCTGTCCTTGGCATCGATCGCAGCGGTCAGTGCATAGATGGTAGGCGCAACACGTTCGTATGCAGTTCTTAAGTTCGAATCGGTGGAACGTGTCTCAAGACCGGTCCGGTAAACGGTAAGGTGACCTTTGCCCCCTAGTTTACCATAATAGATCGCCTGTTCTGCATTATGGAGCAGTGTTTTCGCATCTGGAGAAATAGATGGAAAAGTGGATATACCACAGGTAATGCTTGTGTCCCACACGGTATCGTTTTTGCTCCGCAGACTGATGATATTATGGATGATCTCATTAGCAAGTGCACCTGCACTGGTGGGATCATCCCCTTGTGTCAGTATCATAAAAACATCTGTACCATAACGGAATGCGAGGTCAGACGGGCTGATCTTTGAAAGGATTGCCTGTGCACAGAGCGTGATCAGATTATCTCCTTCCGTGGCACCGTAAAGCTCATTGTAGAGCTTGAAATCATCAATGTCGAGCAGGATCAGACTGATCGGGGTATCCGTCGAACAGGCATCTTTGATACATTCAAAGGCATGTTTTCTGTTATATAAGGAAGTGAGACTGTCCGTGATCGAAGAATGATACGCATTGTGATACAGGTTTGCATTGCGCAGAAGATACGCTGCATAGTAACAGATGCGGTCAAGACAGGTCAGTTCATCTTCCGTGTAAATGCGGTCCGAGGAATCAGCGATATATAAAAGACCGATTACAGCCTGCTGATACCGGATCGCCTTGATCGCATGAATTTTCTGCTGCGCAAGCCAGCGGCTCTGGCGGGGAGTCAGCAGAGAATCGTCTATAGAAAGATCCGGCCCTGCCAAAAGCAAACCTTTCTGATGCAGTATTTCCTCGAGAAATGCATCGGAAGGAACAGAGTAATCTTTTTCAAAAAAGACCTCGCCCCATCTGCGCACCGTGCAGAAGGAACGGCCGGTGTTTAAGTTCTGGGTCAGTAAAAGTCCCTGTGGATGCAGCAGTAAAATGAGTGAATCCATCAGGATGTTGTAAATTTCATCGGTATCTAAAGTGCGGATTGCAGACGAAAGAAAATTTTCTAAGATCATATCTTTTTGTTCTGACATAAGGTAAGGATCCTCCGGAAGTGATTTTTCTTGAGAATGTAGCAATATTATACTATAATGCTTTTGGTGTGACAATGGTGCTTTTGATATATTCATTGCAGAAGAAAGACGAGGAAAGAAAATGAGACGCGAAGAGTTTAAAATGGAGCGTACGGGATTACTTGAAGTTGGAGATGTTTTGCCGATCACAGAGGGAAAACTTCCGGGTTCCTATTATTATACACTTGGGAAAGCATATGCAATGTCTGCTAACTATGCGGTAAGTGAACGGATCAAATCAGGGGAAGGAAAGGTTGTGGATGTCAAAGAAACTCCAAAAGGGTACTTTGTGACAGTTGAATTTGACGAATAAATGTTATAAAATAAAGGTACTGTAATTTGAAAGGAAACGTACATGCGCTATATACCGACAAGCAGGTTAAAGCCGGGAATGGCTCTTGGACAGGATATTTATGATGGAGCGGGAAGACTGCTTCTTGCAAAGCATCTGCTTCTGACGTCAGAATATATATCCAACCTGGAGTTTCTCGGATATCCTGGAATATACATAGATGATGAATTTACATGCGGGATTGAGATACAGCAGGTGCTCACGCCGCAGGTGCGCTGTCATGCATTGAAGCTGATACATGATCTGTTTGATTTTGATACGGATGAAAGTGAATTGCCGGTAGATGAAGTAAAATTGCGTATGACTGTGAAAAATGTTGTGGAAGACATCTTGAAAAATGGCGATGTAATGTTTAATATGATGGACATCCGCAACTATGACGAATATATTTATTACCATTCCGTAAATGTCGGTGTGCTTTCGATCATGGTGGGTGCAAGATACGGATTGGAGCGAAGCAAATTATACGATCTTGGAATTGCAGCCATGCTGCATGATATAGGAAAGAAGTTTTTACCGGAAGAAATTGCCAACGGAAAATGGCCGCTTGAAGGGGCTGAACGGGAAGCGTGGAAGAGTCATCCGAAACTTGGTGCTGAATATTTAAGGACATCCTACCATTTTCCGGCCGTTGTTTCTGCCGGAGTCATGATGCATCATGAATGGTATAACGGTGAGGGTTATCCGATCGGAAAATCCGGAGATGATATCCCGTTATATGCGAGGATCATTAAAGTCACGGACAGCTATGATGCGATGATCTCAAAACGTCCCGGCAGAGAACAGCTCTCGCCGGCGGATGCAATCGAATATATGATGGCGATGGCGGGAGCAGAATTTGACCCGAAGTTAGTCAATATATTTTTACGCAGAATGGCGGTATATCCGATTGGATGCGAAGTATTGCTGTCGAACGGGCAGCATGGTATTGTGGCGAAGAATTTCAGGGACTTTTCGTTAAGACCGCTGGTACGGATCGTGGAGACGGGCGGGATGCTCAATCTGCGGGATGATCCGGAAGGACTTAGCATTACCATTGGAAGAATGATTATGTAAGAAAACTTTGAGGGAGATATGACTGGACAGGGAAAGAGCGCGATAGATACGCTTTTGGCAGAAAGTTTTAAAGAGCTTGCATTAAAACATCCGATCGAGAAGATTACGATCAAAGAGATTACAGATAAGGCAGGCGTGATACGGCCGACATTTTATAACCATTTTCAGGACAAGTATGAACTTTTGGAGTGGATCATAGATACACAGCTGATCGCTCCGGCAGAGCCGCTGATACAAAACGGAATGGTAAATGAGGCACTGGTGCTTTTGTTTTCCAACATTGAAAAAGAAAAGGAGTTTTATCAGAAGGCGAGCCGTCTGGAGGGACAAAATTCGTTTGAGAGCATTGCACAATCCTGTATTATGAAAGTGTTCCTGCGGGTGTTTGAACGTTCGGCAGCCACGAAGAAACCAAAGTATGTCTGGCTGACACCGGAACGTATTGCTGCGTATTATGCACAGTCCATGTGCTATATTGTCATGAACTGGATTCAGTCCGGGATGACGATCTCAGCGAGGGAGTTAGCAGAGATCTATGATTACATCATAAAGAGATCCATGGAAGATATTTTAGCGGAACTTTAACCTTTGTTCCATATATACAATCAGAATCAAATGTTAACTTTAATATACATTTTGGGCAATTTGTATAATAAGATACTACAGAGAAATTAGATTGAATCTTTTCAGATTCAGTCTTTTTTTTTACACTAAAAGAAATTGTGGCAGGGAGAAATGTATGCCACAGGAAAATAAAAAGAAAGAAAGAGTGAAAAAGATGATTAAGTTTGGAAAATGGGTAGTGAAATTCCGTATTCCGATTCTGATCCTGAGTTTTCTGTTATTGATACCTACCGGGATCATCTACATGAATACGCGAATCAATTACGATATCCTCTCATATCTCCCGGGAGATATTGAGACGATGAAAGGACAGGATATCCTGTTAGATGAGTTTGGAACAGGTGCTTTTTCCGTGGCGGTCATAGACGGCATGCAGGAAAAAGAGATTTCACAGTTAGAAGATAAGCTAAAAGAGATCGATCATGTGAAAGATGTTTTATGGTATGGCGCACTCGCTGATATCTCAATCCCGATGGATATGCTGCCGGATGATTTAAAAGATTCCCTGCAGAATGCAGACACAGGCAGCCAGCTTATGATCATTACATTTGACACGTCCATGTCAGCAGATGAAACACTTGATGCCATCGAGGAGATACGGGGACTGACCAATGAACAGTGTCTTTTGAGCGGTATGTCCGCAGTCGTTACCGATATCAAAAAGATCTGTAACAGTGAGGTCATCATGTATGTTGTGATCGCAGCAGGATTATCCGCACTGGTGCTTGCACTTACGATGGACTCATTCCTTTTACCGTTTATCTTCCTTCTGAGTATCGGTATGGCAATCGTATACAATCTTGGAACAAACTTTATTGCCGGAGAGATTTCTTTCGTCACACAGGCACTTGCAGCAGTGTTACAGCTCGCAGTAACGATGGACTACTCCATTTTCCTGTGGCACAGCTACTTAGAGAACCAGGAACGCTACCCGGATGACAGGAAACGTGCGATGTCCCATGCAATCTCACAGACGTTAACTTCCGTAGTCGGAAGTTCCATCACGACGATCGCCGGATTCCTTGCAATGTGTTTCATGACATTTACACTTGGTATGGACCTTGGTGTTGTTATGGCAAAAGGTGTTGTATTTGGTGTGATCGGATGTGTAACGATTCTTCCTTCCATGATCCTTGCAATGGATAAATGGATCGAAAAGACAAGACATAAAGCCATCATACCAGATCTTGGACGTATCGGTGGATTTGTGACAAAACATTACTGGATCTTTATTATTTTATTCTTAGTGATCATCGGACCTGCCTTCTACGGACAGAACCACAATCAGGTATATTACGATCTGATGGGAACACTTCCGGATAACTTAGAGAGTGTAAAAGCAGGAAACGCACTGGAAAATGATTTTGATATGGGTGCGACACATGTGATCCTTGCAAGCAGCGATCTAAACTCCAAAGATGCAAGAAACCTGGAAAATGAGATCTCTGATGTGGACGGTGTCAAACTGGCATTGGGACTTGATTCCGTTATGGGACCGACTGTACCGAAGGATATGATCCCGGATGATATCAAGGAAATGTTGGATAACGGAAAATATCAGATGATCTATGTAATATCCGAGTACAAGACAGGATCGGATGAAGTGAATGCACAGTGTGATGCAATCCGTGATATCATTAAAAAATACGATGACACTGCAATGTTAATCGGTGAGGCTCCATGTACAGAGGATCTGATCACCATCACGAATACAGACTTTAATACCGTAAATGCGGTTTCCATTATTCTGATCTTCATTATCATCGCATTTGTACTGAAGTCAGTTTCATTACCGGTCATCCTTGTTATGGTCATTGAGTTTGCGATTTTCATCAACATGGGTATCCCGCATTATACCGGAACGGTTCTTCCGTTTATCGCTTCTATCGTAATCGGAACGATCCAGCTCGGTGCAACGGTTGACTACGCAATTCTTATGACAAACAAATATAAGAGAGCAAGAAACCACGGAGCAGAAAAACGTGAAGCAGTAAGAACAGCATTAGACAGTTCCTTACAGTCAGTCATCGTCAGTGCATTAAGTTTCTTCGCAGCAACATTTGGTGTTGGATTATACTCCAGTATCGATATGATCAGTTCCTTATGTATGCTTCTTGCAAGAGGTGCCCTGATCAGTCTGGTCGTCGTAGCATTTATTCTGCCGGCAATGTTTATGGTATTTGATAAATTAATCTGTGTGACAAGTGCAGGTTTCCGTTATAAAAAAGATTCGTCAGTTCAGTAAAATAGAGGAGGAAAAAAAGATGAAATTACCAGAATTAAAGAAAAGATTTACAAGAAAATATGTGATCCGTATTATTGCAGGTGTGTTAGTCGTCGGAATGGTTGGAACAGGCGTTTCCACAGCAAACGTATTTGCAGCAAAGACCGCACAGGAGAGCACTGAGAGTACAGAGAGTACCGAAAAAGACAGCAAAAAATCAGATACAAAAGATTCCGATGCTGAGAGCAAATTAAAAGATGCATTAGATGACAGTATCAAATTCAGCGAGAAAGAGATTGGCAAGGAAGAAACCGTATATGTCCTTGCAGACAGTACCGGAAAAGAGCGCAAAGTGATCGTTTCCGATCATCTGATCAATGATGGAAATAAAGATACCATCGAAGATGCTTCAGACTTAAAGGACATCGAAAATGTAAAAGGTGATGAGACATTCAAACAGGATGGCAGCAAACTGACCTGGCAGGCAGACGGCAACGATATTTATTATCAGGGAACCTCCACAAAAGAGACACCGGTATCCCAGACAATTACCTATTCTTTGGATGGTAAGGAAGTAAAGCCGGAAGAACTTGCAGGAAAATCAGGAAAAGTAACGATCCGTTTTGATTACACCAACAATGAGACGGTAAAAACAAAGATCGACGGAAAAGAGGAAGAAATCTATGTCCCATTTGCTGCGATCAGCGGAATGGTATTAGATGACAGCTTTTCTAATGTAAAAGTTACCAATGGTAAAGTAATCTCCGATGGCAAAAATAATATTGTAGTCGGATATGCACTTCCGGGATTAAAAGAGAGCTTAGATGTGGATGATTCTGATTTTGACGGAGATGTATCGATCCCGGATTACGTGGAAGTAACTGCAGATGTGGAGAATTTCTCATTAAGCACCACAATGACAGTTGTGATGAATGCAACAAACTTTATCAGCAAAGACGGAGATGCAGATCTTTCTGAAGTTGATGATATGTTAGATACTTTAACAGATGCAACAGATCAGTTAAAAGATGGTTCCGGTGAGCTCGCAGACGGTGTAGATACTTTAAAATCCAAGATGGGTGAGTTTAAAGACGGTGTCGGAACATTAAAGAACGGTATCAAAGATTATACGGATGGAGCTTCTACTTTATCCACAGGAATCGGAACATTAAAGAGTGGTGTGGATACCTTAGCAGGAAGTGTACCAACACTGATCAGTGGTGTGGGAACCTTAAAAGATGGTTCAGCAAGTGCAGCAAAAGGAGCATCTTCCTTAAAAGACGGAGCAGGAACCTTAAAGAAAGGTGCCAAGGATGTATCTACCGGAGCCAATACATTGTCCAAAGGTGCAAGTGATCTTTCCACCGGAGCCAATACACTTTCCACCGGAGTGAATGATCTTTCTACCGGAGCAGATACGTTATCCACTGGAGCTTCTGATTTGTCTACTGGAGCAGACACTTTAGCTGCCGGAGCTTCCAGTCTGAATACAGGTGTCCAGACACTTGCGAAAGGAGTAAAAGATTTAAATACTGCTGTCAACGGCGGTGAAACAACGCTTGCAGGCGGAGCATCTGCAGTCAGTGCAGGTGTGGATACATTAGTTGGAAAATTGGGAGATATGGCAGCAACTTTACAGACTAAAAAAGATCAGATCAATGCCAATTTACAGGCAAATGGTACATCCATTGAAAATGCACAGGCTACGATCGAATCATTAAAGAGCGCACAGTCAAATCTGATGAACGGAATTTCCAAGTACGATTCAGATCCTACAACTGCAACAGCAATTTTTACGCAGGTGGGGCAGGCACTTGGCGGTGTTTCAATCAACAGTGTAAATGATGCAATGACTGTAGCGGTAAGCCTGTCAGACAAGATCGCAGCAATCGGTCAGGCTCAGGGAGCTGTTTCAGCTATCGATGAAGCAGCTAGTCAGATTTCTGATCCGACAACACAGGCACAGCTTACAGCACTTCAGGCTGGTGCGAAACAGGTGGCAGATGGAGCAGCGCAGGCATCCGGTGCAATCAGTACTATGGCTGGAAAAATGGATGATCTGACTAGTGGTTCTGGTCAGGTGGCACAGGGAGCAAGTGATCTTGCAACAGGAGCAGGAACCTTAAAGAAAGGAGCAAGTGATCTTGCAACAGGAGCAACCAAGTTAAAGAAGGGTGCCGGAGACCTTGCAACAGGAGCAGGAACCTTAAAGAAAGGAGCAGGTGATCTTGCAACAGGAGCAGGTCAGGTGGCAGATGGAGCAACGACTCTGCACAAAGGAGCGTCTGATCTGTCTGACGGTTTAAATACTTTAGACGGTGGTATCGGACAGTTAAAAGAGAAAGCCGGATCCCTTTCTACCGGAGCTGACCAGTTAAAGAGCGGTACAGACCAGCTTGCAACCGGAGCATCCACACTTGTTTCAAATAACCAGAAGTTAAACGATGGTGCAGGTACTTTAAGTGATGGTACCGATGCGATCATTGATGGTGTTGGAGAACTTTCTGACGGAGCGCATCAGCTTGCAGATGGAATCACTGAGTTCAGCGAGGATGGAATCGATGAGATCATCAATTCCTACAATGGCGATATCGAGCCGCTTGTTGACCGTATCCAGGCTGTATTAGATGCCGGTGCTGATTACCAGACTTATACTGACATTGCAGATGGCGTGAACGGAAGTGTTAAATTTATTATCAAAACGGATGCGGTAAAAGCAGAAGACTAAAGAACCGCTTTTAGGAGGAGTAAGATGAATGCGTTGGAGAATCTGCTGATCATAGCAGGCATATCGCTGGATATATTTGCAGCCATGGAGTGTCAGGGATCACTGGTAGCAAAGATCGACAAAAAACAGCTTGTCAAACTGTGTGCACTGATTGCTGCATGGCAGATGGCAGCGCTGTTCGTCGGAAGCTACCTGTCAGGACTTTTGTACCGTAACACCATAACGCACAATGAAAAAGTGACCGGGTTTGTCATTGCAGCAGCCATCTTTTTCTGCCTGGGAGTGCGGCTGGTTGCAAAAGCCATAAAAAATGAGCGCATTGTAGAGCACTGTGAACAGAAGCTTGGATGGAAACAGTTACTGGCGATTGCGGCAGTTACCAGCATTTATACCCTGCTGACCGGCATTGCATTTGGCTTTCTGGGAACAAATCTTCTTGTCATGCTCCTGATGATCGCAGGACTTACGATCGCGGTTGTTGTGACCGGTATCTATACCGGATATCACCTTGGATTTGAGCATAAGACAAAAGCATATATTGCGGGAGCAATTCTTCTGTGGATTGCAGGGATAGACGTTATCGTAAGACATATTTTGCGGTAGATAACAGATTGTACGCTTTTGTGCAATTTGACAGACCTAAAATTGAAAACCACCTTTTGACACACGAATCTATGAAGAAAAGAAAATCCGGTTTCACACTGTCAGGTAAAAATCTGGCAGCGGGGAACCGGATTTTTTTGTACGTTGCAACAAGGTTTTTTCTTCGCTATAATGAAAAAAATGGAGGCAAAAAACAGATGAAGATTTTACTTACGGCGATCAATGCCAAATATATACATTCCAACCTTGCCGTGTATAATCTGCGTGCATATGCCGCACATTACGCAAAAGGCATGGCTGATTCCGATACAGTAGAGATCGGGGAATATACGATCAACAACCAGATGGAGGATATTTTAGAGGGAATCTACAAGGCGAAGCCGGATGTTCTTATGTTTTCCTGTTATATCTGGAATATTGCATTTGTGGAGGAACTGGCGGAAGAATTTCACAAGCTTCGTCCGGAAGTGCCGGTCTGGGTAGGAGGTCCGGAGGTTTCGTATGAGACGGAGAGTTTTTTAAGAGAACACCCGCAGATCACCGGTGTGATGATCGGGGAAGGGGAAAAGACATTCTGTGAGCTGGCGGAGTATTATGCCGGGAAAAGCCGGAGAGACAAAGAAAAGCAGAAAATACAGGAAACACAGAGAACAGGAGAGGGTAAAAGCACGGAGGAAAGATCGAAACCTGGAGAAATCCCAGGGATCGCATACCGGAACGGGGATGAGATCATCTTTACCGCACCGCGGGAAATGCTCGATTTAAGTGACATTCCATTCTGCTATGACAAGGCGGGCGATTTTAAAAACCGTATCATTTATTATGAGTCGAGCCGTGGCTGTCCGTTTTCCTGCAGTTACTGTCTTTCCTCTGTGGAAAAGCAGCTTCGCTTCCGGGATGCGGAGCTTGTGAAAAAGGAACTGCAGTTTTTTATTGACCGGGAAGTGCCGCAGGTAAAATTTGTGGACAGGACATTCAACTGTAATCATGCGCATGCAATGGAGATCTGGTCTTACATTAAGGAACATGATAACGGAATCACCAATTTCCATTTTGAGATCTCTGCAGATCTTTTGAGGGAAGAAGAACTTGCATTGATCGGAACGATGCGGCCGGGGCTGATCCAGTTAGAGATTGGTGTGCAGTCGACGAACGGGGCGACGATCAAAGAGATCCACCGCACCATGCAGTTAGAACGGTTAAAGGAAGTTGTGAAAGAAGTTCAGAAACATGAGAATATCCATGAGCATCTGGATCTGATCGCAGGACTCCCATTTGAAGATTATGACACGTTTGCAAAATCCTTTGATGAGATCTATGAACTCCGCCCGAACCAGCTCCAGCTTGGATTTTTAAAGGTGTTAAAGGGCTCCTATATGTATGAGCATGCGAAAGAATATGAGATCGAATACCACAGCAGACCGCCCTATGAAGTGCTGAAGACAAAGTGGCTTCCCTATGAGGATGTCTTAAAGATACGTCAGGTGGAAGAGATGCTGGAAGTGTATTATAACAGCGGGCAGTTTGAAATTACGATGAAGGTGCTCGGAGTTTTATTTAAGAGCGCATTTTTCATGTTTCAGGAGCTTGGAAAATATTATGAGAGAAACGGCTATTTTGGCATGAGCCACGCGAGGATCCGGCGCTCGGAGATCTTGCTGGAATTTATCAAAGAAACATTTGCCGGAGATATCACTGCCGGAGAACAGCGGAATATTACGGAGGCAGGGAAAAAAGCTGATCATCTGGAAATCCTGGATATCATAAAAGAAAGCCTGATCTTTGATCTTTATTACCGTGAAAACTGCAAGAGCAGGCCTGCCTGGGCAAAAGATTTAAGTGTATGGAAACAGGTGACGCGGGCATACTGCAAAAATGGAAAGCAGTCGCATGTGGAGTGTTTTTCCTATCGTTTTCCGGATAAAGGGGAACGGGTATTAAAAGAACTGCCCAAACGGGCAGGAAAACCATTGTATGCGCTGTTCGATTATACGGACAGGGATCCATTAGACCATCAGGCGAAGGTGACGTGGATCATGGAGGATGAGGATGCAGGATTATGTAGTCATTGATCTTGAAATGACAGGTCTGAATGCAAAGACCGATCATATTTTAGAAGTAGGGGCAGTCAGAGTCCGGAACCATCAGGCGGTCGATAAATTTGGTGCAATTTTATGCCAGAACGTAAAGATACCGGAAAAAGTGACTGAACTTACCGGGATCACAGAGGCGATGGTGCAGGGCGGCATGAAAAAAGAAGAGGCAATGCGGCAGTTCTTTGAATTTATCGGAGAGGATATCATCGTTGGGCAGAATGTGATTTTTGATTATGGATTTTTAAAGCAGTGGGCGGTAAATCATAATATGCCATTGGAACGGAGTGCGGTTGATACCTTAAAACTTGCAAGGAAATTTTTGCCGAAAGAGCAGAAAAAGGATCTGGAAAGCCTGTGTGCCTGCTTTGGGGTAAAAAGAGAAAATGCCCATCGTGCATTTGACGATGCATATGAAACATGGCAGGTTTACGAGGCACTCAGGGAACGATACGAGGAGGAATCTGCCGGAGATTTCATGCCAAAGCCGCTTCTTTATAAGGCGAAAAAACAGACGCCGGCAACGGCACGGCAGATAAAATACTTAAGAGAATATGCGGCGCATTATCAGATCAAACTGCCGGAAAATTTCCCGGAGATGACAAGGAGCGAGGCGTCAAGACTGACGGACCGGCTGATCGCCACCTATGGGAAAATGCCATAAAATATTATGTGTGGAACGAGCCGGATGTCTATGAAGCATGATACGGATCATTGTACCGGCGTATTTGCGGTATCTTCCGGGAGCATGGCGGTCAGTTTTTCTACGATCGAACGTTTCATCAGAGAATCAAGCTGTTCCGCGGATGCAAGGAGTTCCCGGATCCGTCCGGTTTCGCCGGAAGACTGATAGATCTTAGCTAAAAGCAGATAATTCTGGCTTAAGTCGGAGCCGATACTGATACCATATTCTAAAATTGTACGGGCATCATCGGTATGACCGAGTTCGAAAAGCTGCCCGGCATAGGCGGTAAGCGTCTGACAGAGTGTGGTAAAATTTTGTTCGTATTCCGTCAGGGCAGGGAGACTGGCAGTACCGTAAGTGATCTTCAGATCAGTATTGGTCTGTGTGCCGAAATTGACGATCTTTTGCCCGGAAAGCGTCTGCAGGGTATTTTCATAATTTTTTAATAAATCATTTTCGTACATACCTATTGGAAATTTGTCAAAAGGTATGGTAATATAGGGGAGTCCGCTTAAATCCTGTAAGCGGGTGTTGTTTGCGATGGATTCCCTTTTCCAGAAGCGGTCAGTTACGTTCTCCTGGGAGCGGTTTGAACGTTTACGGAAAAATGTGAACAGGCAGACAACTGCAATGAATAAACCTAAAAATGGCATGTGAAATCCTTTCCGTGCCGTGTTTTTTGAAATGGAGGTACATTTATATGTATGATTTCAGTAAAAAGAAAAATAAAAAAGTACTTGCAGCAGTTGTGATCATTCTGGTTGGAACGATGCTGCTTACGACTGTACTTGCGGCACTGTTGTAATAAATCTGTTCATGTAAAATATACTAAAAACAGGGCAAACAGTCAAATATATTCGTGGTAATGCACCTTGAAAAAGAGGGCAGTTGTGATAAAATGAACAGCAAAGATTCAGCAAAAGTAATAGTTTCAGAGGGAAAAGATGAAAAAAACAGGTAAAATATTAGCAGCTCTGGGGTTAGCCGTGGCATTTGGCGCTATTTTAAATCCGACGCAGGCAAAAGCGGAAGACACAGACCGTATTGCGCAGGGAGTTTATATTGGCAATATTGATGTCGGCGGTATGACAGAGCAGGAAGCTTTGAATGCAGTGACTGATTATGTAAATAATGCAGGGGAAGCTGTATTTACACTGACTGCAGGAGAGCATAGTACGCAGGTAAAGGCATCGGATCTGGCACTCGAGTTTACCGATATGAATGTTGTTTCAGAGGCGATGGATGTCGGAAAAAGCGGCAATCTGATTAAAAAATACAAAGATAAGAAAGACCTTGAAAATGGCAGTGTTGTCATTGATATGGTGTTGAACGTAGATCATGATACAGTATCAGAACTGCTTGCCGAGAAAGCGGATGAGCTCGATCAGAAGGCAGTGGACAATGGTCTGGTGCGTGAAAATGGAACATTTAAGATCATTAAAGGGTCGCAGGGTGTTGAAGTCAACGTAGAAAAGTCGATTGCAGCGATCGAAAATTACGTCAGTAACGACTGGGACGGACAGGGTGGAAATATTGAACTTACAGCAGAGATCGTGGAGCCGAAGGGAAGCGAGGAAGAGCTTTCTAAGGTAAAAGATTTGCTCGGTGGATTCAATACGAATTACAGTTCTTCTACCCAGAACCGCTGTGACAATATTGCAACGGCAGCAGGCAAGATCAATGGAACTGTTTTATATCCGGGAGAAGAGTTTTCTGTTTATGAGACGATCGGACCGTTAGATGCAGCCAATGGGTATGAACTGGCCGGAGCCTATGAAAATGGACAGACCGTACAGTCCTATGGCGGTGGCGTCTGCCAGGTTTCCACAACATTATATAATGCAGTTATTTTAGCGGAACTTGAAGTTACCGAGCGTTCGAACCATTCTATGATCGTTACCTATGTCAAACCATCCATGGATGCTGCGATCGCAGGCGATTACAAGGATTTAAAATTTGTCAATAATCAGGACGTACCGATCTATATTGAAGGATATACTTCAGGAAAAAATGTTTACTTCAATATTTACGGGGAAGAGACAAGACCTGCAAACCGTAAGGTGACATATGAGAGTGAAGTTGTATCAGAACAGGATCCGGGCACACAGTTTGTTGCAACCGGAGATCCGGTGGGAACTATGAGTGTATCCCAGGGAAAACATGTCGGATATGTGGCACAGCTCTGGAAAGTCGTTACGGTAAATGGTGTCGAAGAGAGCCGCGAAGTATTTAATAAGAGTACTTATAAGGCATCACCAAAGATCGTAAACGTTGGAACGGCATCGGAAGATCCGAATGCATCAGCGACAATCGGTGCGGCGTTGGCGACCGGTGATGAAGGAACGATCTATGCCGCAGTTGCCCAGTTTACTGCAGCGGCAGCAGCCACACCGGAACAGCCGGCAGAGAACCAGTCTGCAGAGGAACAGGCAATTGTCGGAGACGGACAGGTGGACGTCAGCGGAGATAACGGTGGAAATGGTCAGTAATTTATTATAAGAAACAAAAAGAGGCTGCCTCGTAAGAGACAGCCTATAACTATAAACAGGAATGGAGTTTGCGATGAAGATTGGAAAAGTACCGGAGAATGTGCTCAAACGCTCCGTATTTAAACAGATACATACCAAAAGACCGGAGGTTGTCTTAGGCGCCGGTGTGGGAGAGGACTGCGCGGCGGTCAAGCTGGCAGAGGATGAGACACTTGTGATGTCAACAGATCCGATCACAGGAACGGCACAGGATATCGGTACACTTGCAATCCAGATTACGGCAAATGATCTTGCCAGTGCCGGGGCAGAGCCGGTCGGCGTTCTGCTTACTGTCTTGCTTCCACCGGAGATTGAAGAGCCTGATCTAAGAGAGATGATGCAGCAGGTAGAAGCTGCATGTGCAAAGGCAGGCGTGCAGGTCATGGGCGGTCATACGGAGATCACGGCAGTTGTCAACCAGCCGGTTATTTCCGTTTGTGGTGTCGGCAAAGTAAAAGACGGATGCCTGATCTCTACCGGAGGGGCAAAGCCGGGCATGGATATTCTTGTGACAAAGTGGATCGGGATCGAGGGAACTTCCATCATTGCAAAGGAAAAAGAAAAAGATCTTTTAACAAGATTTTCTGCACCATTTATCGAAAATGCGAAAAAACTGGATGTATATTTATCCGTGCTTTCAGAGGCCGCAGTCGCCGTTCGGTCTGGCGTTAGTGCTATGCATGACGTCACAGAGGGCGGTATCTTTGGTGCACTCTGGGAAATGGCAGAAGCATCTGGCGTCGGACTTGAAATCGATTTAAAAAAGATTCCCGTTCGTCAGGAAACAATCGAAATCTGTGAATTTTTCGGAATCAATCCATATGAACTGATCTCAAGCGGTTCTATGCTGATGGCGGCAGCCGATGGCAATCTGCTGGTAAATGAGCTGAAAAAAGCGGGAATACCGGCAGCGATCATCGGAAAAGCGACAGCCGGAAATGACAGAGTTTTATTAAATGAGGATGAGAGACGGTTTTTAGAGCCGCCGAAGACGGACGAATTATATAAAGTTGTATAATGTGTGAAAATCAGATTTTTCACACAAAAACAGACTGCAAGTTTCGTTTAGCGGGCAGATCTGTTGTTATGGATTAAAGCAGTGCTCAAAAGAGTACAAATTATGGAGGATAGGATTATCATGCGTGAAAAGATTTTAACTTTTATAGAGAAGAACAGCAGAATTGATTTAAAGGAACTGGCAATTATTTTAGGTGTAGATGAGGCAGCCGTGGTAAATGAGCTTCAGAAAATGGAAGAGGAGCATATTATCTGCGGATACCATACCCTGATCGACTGGGATAAGGCGGGAATTGAAAAGGTGACAGCTTTAATCGAGGTGCGTGTCACACCACAGCGCGGAATGGGATTTGACAAGGTGGCAGAGCGCATTTACAACTATCCGGAAGTAAATTCCGTTTATCTGATCTCCGGCGGATTTGATTTTATGGTAACGATCGAGGGAAAGACACTGCGTGAGGTTTCCCAGTTTGTTTCCAATAAACTTTCACCGCTTGATTCTGTTTTAAGTACAAAGACGAATTTTATTCTGAAAAAATACAAAGATCACGGAACCGTTATGGCAGAACCGGCAAAAGATGAAAGGATAGAGATGTAATATGAGAGATCCATTAAATAAAACAATTACAACGATCCAGCCGTCCGGGATCCGTAAGTTCTTCGATGTGGTACATGAGATGAAGGACGCAATCTCCCTTGGTGTCGGCGAGCCGGATTTTGATACGCCGTGGCATATCCGCGACGAGGGTATTTATTCCCTGGAAAAAGGAAAAACACATTATACCTCAAATGCAGGTTTAAAAGAGTTAAAGACAGAGATCGACCGTTATCTGAACCGTCATTACGGGATATCTTATGACGTGGATCATGAGATCATGGTGACGATCGGAGGCAGTGAGGCAATCGATGCGGCAATGCGTGCTATGTTAGATCCGGGGGATGAGGTTTTGATCCCACAGCCGAGTTATGTGTCCTATGTGCCGTGTGCCGTTTTAGCAGGCGGAGTACCGGTCGTGATCGAGTTAAAAGCAGAAAACGAATTTCGTCTGACTGCAGAAGAGTTAGAGGCTGCGATCACGCCAAAGACAAAGCTTTTGGTACTTCCGTTCCCGAACAATCCAACCGGGGCAATTATGGAAAAATCAGATCTTGAAAAAATCGCGGAAGTGATCAAAAAACATGATATTTTTGTATTGAGTGACGAGATCTATTCAGAGCTTACCTACCTTGAGAAACATGTGACGATTGCGTCTCTGCCGGGAATGTGGGAGAGAACGATCGTGATCAACGGTTTTTCCAAATCACATGCCATGACAGGATGGCGTCTCGGCTACGCATGTGGACCGCGTGTGATCATTGAGCAGATGTTAAAGATCCACCAGTTTGCGATCATGTGTGCACCGTCCACCAGCCAGTACGCAGGCGTGGAGGCATTAAAAAACGGTGATGAGGATGTGGCACAGATGCGTGAGGAATACAACGGAAGACGCCGCTATCTGCTGCACCGTTTTAAGGAGATGGAATTATCCTGTTTCGAGCCGTTTGGAGCATTTTATGTGTTCCCGTGCATCAGCGAATTTGGTATGACATCCGAGCAGTTCGCCACGGAGCTTTTAAATACAGAGAAGCTTGCAGTCGTTCCGGGAACGGCATTCGGAGACTGCGGGGAAGGATTTATCCGTATTTCCTATGCGTATTCGCTGGAGAATTTAAAAGAGGCGATGAACCGCATGGAGGCATTTATTACAGGGCTGAGAAAACAGGGTGAAAAACAGGCATGACAGCTTATTTTTCATATTGTGGTCTGTTTGGCAGACTGCCTGGAAATGAGGATTATTATGGCAAAGTTAAATATTGTTTTATATGAGCCGGAGATCCCGGCAAATACCGGAAATATCGGAAGAACCTGTGTCGCAACAGGGACAAGGCTCCATCTGATCGAACCGCTTGGATTTCATCTTGATGAAAAATCGATCAAGCGTGCCGGGATGGATTACTGGAGTGAGCTTGATGTGACGACCTATGTGAACTGGGATGATTTCTGTGAGAAAAATCCGGGTGCAAAGATCTATATGGCAACGACAAAGGGACGCCATGTATACACAGAGGTTTCCTACGAGCCGGACTGCTATATTATGTTTGGAAAAGAGAGTGCAGGAATCCCGGAGGAGATCTTAAAAGCCAATCCGGATACCTGTGTGCGGATCCCGATGATCGGGGAGACACGTTCACTGAACCTGTCAAATTCCGTTGCGATCGTGCTCTATGAGGCACTCAGACAGAATCAGTTTGACCATATGAAGCTGCAGGGAGAACTGCACAGACTGCGCTGGGATGACTGATACGGGAAGGAATAAAAACAGATGGGAATTATTAAGGCAAAACAGCTTGTGCATGAATATATCAGACGTGATGAAGAGGGAAACGTAGAGTCGATCCAGACTGCCTTAGATCATGTGGATCTCGATGTGAAGCAGGGAGATTTTATCGCAATTTTAGGACATAACGGTTCCGGTAAATCTACGCTTGCAAAGCATATCAATGCACTGTTAGCCCCGTCCGAGGGTAGTCTTTTTGTGGACGGCATGGATGTTTCAAAAGAGGAGAATGTCATTCCGGTGCGAAAGACCGCCGGAATGGTTTTCCAGAATCCGGACAATCAGATCATTGCCAGTGTAGTGGAGGAGGATGTCGGATTCGGACCGGAAAATATCGGTGTGCCGACCGATGAGATCTGGCAGCGTGTGGAGGAGAGTTTAAAGGCAGTCGGTATGTTAAAATACCGTCATCATTCGCCAAACAAACTTTCCGGAGGTCAGAAACAGCGCGTTGCGATCGCGGGTGTCGTAGCGATGGAGCCAAAGTGCATCGTGTTAGACGAGCCGACCGCAATGCTTGACCCAAACGGAAGAGCGGATGTCATCCGCACTGCGCATGAACTCAATCAGAAAAAGGGTGTCACGATCATTCTGATCACACATTATATGGAAGAAGTCGTTGGTGCAGATAAGGTGATTGTGATGGACAAGGGGAAAGTTGTCATGCAGGGGACACCGCGCGAAATTTTTTCCCAGGTCGGAAAGTTAAAGGAATACCGGCTGGATGTACCGCAGGTTACGATCCTTGCTGACCTGCTCAGACAGTCAGGACTTGATATTCCGCTTGGCGTGCTGACGCGGGAAGAACTTGTGGGGCATATTCTGCGAATCGCACAGATCGATTCATGATCATGGAATGTGTATGATGTGGAGCGCAGAGATGGAATATCAGTAGAGCAGGCATTTTATGGTTATATGTTTTTAAAAGATCATCTGATTTTGAGTAAAATGGAAGGCTTTTGGGGTGCTGCTCTGCAGTGGGTGCCCCAGAAATGAGGATGAACATGTCAATTATTTTAGATAAAGTGAATTATGTATACAGCGAAGGGACTGCGTACCAGATCCAGGCGTTAAAGGATGTAAACTTAACGATCGAGGATGGACAGTTTATCGGCGTGATCGGACATACCGGTTCCGGAAAGTCCACCTTGATCCAGCACTTGAACGGTCTGATGAAGGCGACATCCGGGACGATCTATTTTCATGGTCAGGATATTTATGAAGATGATTTTGACCTGCGTGAATTGAGAAACCGCGTCGGGCTGGTATTTCAGTATCCGGAGCATCAGTTGTTTGAGACAACGATCTTTGACGACGTGTGTTTCGGACCGAAAAATCAGGGATTGTCGAAAGAGGAGGCAGGTCTTCGGGCATTTGAGGCGCTGCGGAGTGTCGGACTGCCGGAGGAGCTTTATTACCAGTCTCCGTTTGATCTTTCCGGTGGACAGAAACGCCGTGTTGCGATTGCGGGCGTGCTTGCCATGAAGCCGGAGGTATTGATCTTAGATGAGCCGACGGCGGGACTTGATCCGGCAGGACGTGATGAGATCTTAGATCTTGTGGAGCGGATGCACAGGGAACGCGGTATTACGGTTATTTTAGTATCGCACAGCATGGAGGACGTCGCAAAATATGTGGAGCGTATTATCGTGATGAATCACGGCAGTGTGATGTTAGACGGTGCGCCAAAAGAAGTATTCCGCCACTACAAAGAACTTGAGGCGGTTGGACTTGCAGCACCGCAGGTGACTTACCTGATGCATGAACTGAAGGAAAAAGGTCTGAATGTGGATACAGATGCAACCACGGTGGCGGAGGCAAGAGCTTGTCTGCTCGAGGCGCTGACCGGAATAGATTCTGGAAAAACAGACTTTCATATGTAACGGTTCGGAGGAAGAAGATGTTAAGAGATATTACACTGGGCCAGTATTATCCAGCGGATTCCGTCATTCATAAACTGGACCCGCGCGTAAAACTGTTTGCTACATTTATTTATATTATATCATTGTTTTGTTTTAAAGGGATTGCGGCACTTCTGGTTGCGACTGTATTTTTGATCTTCTGCATCAGAACGTCCAAAGTTCCATTTAAGTTTATGGTAAAGGGTTTGAAGGCAATCGTGGTGCTGATGCTGATCACGGCGGCATTCAACCTTTTTCTGACACCTGGTACGCCGATCGTGAAATTCTGGATCTTTAAGATCACGGCAGAGGGGGCGCAGAATGCGATTCTGATGGCGATCCGTCTGACCTACCTGATCCTTGGAACCTCGATCATGACACTCACGACGACGCCAAACCAGCTCACGGACGGTCTGGAAAAATCACTGATGCCGTTATCAAAGATCGGTGTTCCGGTTCATGCGATCGCGATGATGATGTCGATCGCACTTCGTTTTATCCCGATCCTCATCGAGGAGACAGACAAGATCATGAAGGCACAGATGGCGAGAGGTGCTGACTTTGAGAGCGGAAATCTGTTACTGAGAGTGAAAAACATGATTCCTCTTTTGGTACCGTTATTCGTCTCTGCGTTCCGTCGAGCAGACGACCTTGCGATGGCGATGGAAGCGCGCTGCTACAATGGCGGCGAGGGCAGAACCAAGATGAAACCTCTGCGTTACGCAGGCGTGGATCATAAAGCATATGTGCTTGTGATCGGGTATTTTGTGGTTATTTTGCTGTGCAGGTTCTTTTTACCGTTTCCGCAGTAAGGTAAGTTATGACGCGGGAAATTTTTGCAGTGCCGGCAGGCTGAGGTTCATGATGGAATGCCGGCAGGGTAGTTTGTCATTTTGGAAGGGTATTGCACAAAGCTGGAAAATAGTAGCGGCTTTGTGCAATTTGACAACCACTAAGTTGTGTGCCACCCTTTGCCACCCGAATCTTATGAATGAAAAAATCTCACAGGAGGAATATTCACCTGGCTAAGAAGAAGTTCCATTCATACAAAAGTTTGAACATGGGCGAAACAGATGAAAAATAGAAGTAATTTACCCATTTGTTGATAGAAAATCAGTCAAAATACAGGAAAATGGGCGAAAATGACATGAACCAGCGTAAATAGCCCGCAAAAATGAAAAATCCAGGGTGAAACGGGAAAATAGAAGAAGATTTCGCCCAAAACAGTGAAAAAGATGTTGAAAAGAAAGAAGGAATGGGCGAAATGATGCTGAGAGATTAGGTTTTCACCCATTGGATATTGAAGTGCACGGACTATTCTGTTCTACGGATTTTTTAAACAGAACAGAAAGTCAGCGTGAAAAATAAGCTTGATTCCAGGGATATTTGTCTGTTGGAAAAACAAGCGGCTTTTACGGCAATATATAAAAATATGTCTGCGGGAAGGTCAGATTGTTGCCGCTTTATCGCAGCATGCGGCTCAGAACAGGAGATTACTATGCGTGTAAAAATGATCGTGGCGTATGACGGCACGAATTACAAAGGATGGCAGGTGCAGCCGAACGGTATCACGATAGAAGAAGTGCTAAATAAGAATCTTTCGAATCTTCTGGGCGAGCAGATCGTGGTGAGCGGTGCGAGCCGGACGGATTCGGGTGTACATTCCCTTGGAAATATTGCAGTATTTGATACGAACACGAGGATGCCGGCAGATAAAATTGCATTTGCACTCAATCAGAGACTGCCGGAAGATATTGTGGTGCAGGGATCCTGTGAGGTGGAGGATGGCTGGCATCCGCGCTATCAGAACAGCAGAAAAACTTATGAATACCGTATTTTAAACCGGACATTCCGTATGCCGACAAGACGGCTGGATACCTATTTTTATCATTATCCACTGGATGTGGAGAAAATGAAAAAAGCGGCATCTTATCTTGAGGGAGAGCATGATTTTAAGAGTTTTTGTGCGATCGGTGCACAGGTAAAGACGACGGTGCGCACGATCTATGCCTGTGATGTGGAAAAAGAAGGAGATATCATCACGATCCGCGTGACGGGAAACGGTTTCCTTTACAATATGGTACGGATCATTGCAGGAACATTAGTGCAGGTTGGCGGTGGTGCGATCGAACCGGAGGCGGTAAAAGAAATTCTTGCAAAGAAAGACCGCAGCGCAGCAGGGCCTACGGCGCCGGCACACGGGCTTACGATGATGGGGATCGAGTTTGAAAACGTAGAATGAGAAAGAAGTGCACTTTGAAAAGATGTTACAACAGGGCAGGATGTTTTTGAATGATGCAGAAGTCAGTTTAAAACAGGCTCATTCATTTCTTCTAAAAGCACGTTTGTGTCAATCACGGACAGCTTTTTCCCAAAAGCAAAAATGAGGATGGAATCCCGTTTGTTTTTGGAATAGAGCTGTCCGTTTTTTGTGAGCGTGAGAGCACGCTGTGTTTCCGGGAGCTCAAGCTTTAGTGCAAGGCAGAGAGAAATGACTTTATCACGGGAGGGACTTCGCCTGCCGTCTAAGATCTGATAGCCGTAATTGCGCTGAATCTGGGCTGCAGAGATCAGTTTTGAGGCGGTCACGCCGCGGGCATGCATCAGTTCATTTAAATATTCCGGAAAGGTCACGGAAGATGTCATGTCTGCAAGTGCGTCAGTGTATTGTTTTAAATCGGAAATATTTTTGGCGGAAGAGAGAAGCTGCATCAGTTCGCCGGTCGTTTTCTGATCCATAAAGTCTCCTTGAATTGTACTGTAAAAAATAATAAAATATTTTTATACTACAAATTGTAAATGCTGGTTTGGGCGCATGAACTGCCCTGACATTTATAATATCGTGTTGTACAGATGAATGCAAGAAAATGGTGGGAAATTATATGCGGTTAGATGAGGAGTACTGTTTGTCAGAATATGTGGATCTTGGCAGACTGGGTGACAATGAAAAAGTACATATCGTAAGAAACCAAGTGAATGGTGTGATTGGTGTGCGAAAGTATGTTGCATTGGACCTGGAGGAGATTTATCTTTTTTTAAAGGAAAATCCGAATGCGTATATACCAAAGATCTATGAGTGTATTCAGACCGATACGAATCTGATCGTGATTGAGGAGTACTTGAGCGGAAAAAATCTGGAAGAAATGTTAAAAGAAAAATATTTTTCGGAGAAAGACGCTGCTGATATCATAATCTGTCTGTGCAATGCGCTTTACCCTTTGCACCATGCAAAAATGCCAGTCATATGCAGAGACTTGAAAGCAGAGAATGTGATTCTGACCAATGAGGGAGAAGTGAAGCTGGTCGATTTTGACATTGCGAGAATCTACCAGCCTGGCAAGTCAAAGGATACTGTTATGATGGGAACGCAAGGCTATGCAGCGCCGGAACAGTTTGGGTTCGGACAGACGGATGCGAGAACCGATATTTATGCGATGGGTGTGCTGCTTAATTATATGCTTGTGAGAGAGTTCCCGATGGAAAAGCTGACCGAAGGAAAATTCAGGACGATTGTGTTAAAATGCATTAAGATAAACCCTGAGGACCGGTATCAGAATGTGGATGAACTTAAGGCGGATATCTGCAATGCAGCGGAAATCCCCTGCAGTAGTATGGATAGTGATAAAAATAAGTTTTATTGTGCGCAGAGCTGTAAAAAAGATCAAGCCGGTGAAATCCCTTTTTATAAAATACCGGGATTTCGGACAGGAAAAGTATGGAAAATGATCGTCGCAGTCATAGGATATGCACTGACCACAGTTACTGCGTGGTCGTTAGAAGCGCATGATGCGAATGGAAAACTGCTCCCGCAGTCAAAATTGACACTGGAACGGCTGGTGGTCTGGCTGTCGCAGATCGTATTTATATTTTTTGTCTGTGATTATATGGGAATGCGGAGAAACATACCGGTTGTAAACAGTAAGAACCGGTTCGTAAGACTGATCGGTTATGCTGCAGCGGAATTTATATTTCTTTTTGCTGCAGCTGCCATCTGCGCGATCTTAGAAGCAATATTATTTTAAATGTAATTTGACAGTCAAAAATTGAACTTACTATTTGAACTCAACATTATATAATGTGAAAATGTATGCACGGTGCATACCAAAAATAAATGAAATACGGCTAAGATGAGAGAAGCATAAGACAGAGATGTTTTACGCTTCTTTCTTTTTGTCCGCCTGGGTCAGATATTCTTTCAATATCATATTGATATATTGGGAAAAAGAACGGTCGTCCTGCTCGGCGAGGAGCTTTAACTGTTCAATGATGTCTGAATCAAGTGTGATGCTTACTTTATTTTTTAATGGTTTCATAGACAGCCTCATTTCGTTTTCGATTAAATAACTCTATTTTTATATATACGATAAATGGTTGACATATACCACTAAGTAGGATAAAGTAGCATAAAGTAGGATAAAATAAAAAGTAGTAAAACAAAGGAGTAAAATCCGTGCCCAGAGTGCTGGGCATTGCTCACCAAAGGGCTCGCATTTTGCTCCGCAAAACAAGGAGTAAAATCCTCTGCTCACCAAAGGGCTCGCATTTTGCTCCGCAAAACAAGGAGGATTATGAAATGGAAAATGAAACAAAGTTGTGCAAACACTGTAAGAGTGAGATACCGAAAGGCGCGAAGGTCTGCCCAAACTGCAGAAAGAAACAGGGCGGTATCGGGAAATGGATCGTGATCGTTGTGGTGGTGGTTATTATTATTGCAGCAATGTCGGGCGGTGGAGCGGATAAACCGAAAAAGGTAGAGAATGCCTCGACGCAGAATAATACAGATAACAAGGCTGATGTGGTGAATGATACTACAGAAGATACCTCTGTCAAACAAGAAGATAGTGAGAAGGATATATTTGGTATTGGTGAAACTGCAGAAATGAATGATGTGCAGGTTACAATGGTCAATTATACGCAGAGCAGCGGGTCAGAGTATAATAAACCGGCAGATGGAAATGAGTTTGTTCTGGTAGAGTTTGAAATCGCAAATAATTCTGATTCTGAGATAAATATAAGCAGTATGGCGAGTTTTGAAGCATATGCGGACGATTATGCACTGAATTATTCAGTGAGTGCTCTTTTGGAGAAAAATGATCAAAATCAGTTAGATGGAACCATTGCAGCAGGGAAAAAAATGAATGGTGTGATTGGGTATGAGGTCCCGGCGGACTGGAAAACAATCGAAATTCATTTTAAGGACAATGTATGGAGCAGTAATAAATTTAAGTTTGAGATAACGAAATAGGCAGATTAGAGGCGGACATCTGATAAAGGATATCCGCCTCTTTCAGAGTTAATTTGGAAGATAGTTTTATTTGTAAAAAGTTTGATCTAAAGTAAAAAAATCCTTGACACACAAGGCGTCGTGTACTATACTATTTAAGTCTGTGATAGTGAAGTAATGTCAATCCAAAGCCCCGGAGCGACATTTAAACTATAAACAATTTATTGAATACCAAGCGGTGTGTCCTGGACATTCACATTGCAGAGGTGTTCCGTAACATTATTTCTAGGAGGAAGATCAATGAAAACTTTTATGGCTAGCCCAGCTACCATTGATAGAAAATGGTATGTAGTTGACGCTGAAGGTATGACATTAGGACGCTTAGCATCTGAAGTTGCTAAAGTATTAAGAGGAAAGAATAAACCAATCTTTACACCGCACATCGACACAGGTGATTATGTAATCGTTGTTAACGCTGAGAAGATCAAAGTAACCGGTAAGAAATTAGAGCAGAAGATCTACTACAATCACTCTGATTATGTAGGTGGTATGAAAGAGACTACCTTAAAAGAAATGTTAGCAAAACATCCGGAAAGAGTTATCGAGCACGCAGTAAAAGGCATGCTTCCAAAGGGACCTTTAGGAAGAGAGATGTATACAAAATTATTCGTATACGTTGGACCGGATCACAAGCATGCAGCTCAGAAACCTGAAGCTTTAACATTTTAATTAGGAGGGAAAAACAGTGGCTAATACAAAGTATTACGGAACAGGAAGAAGAAAATCATCTGTTGCCAGAGTATATTTAGTACCAGGTACAGGTAAAATTACCATCAATAAAAGAGATATGGATGAGTATTTCGGATTAGAGACATTAAAGGTTGTTGTTCGTCAGCCTTTAACTGCTACCGAGACAGCTGATAAATTCGACGTTTTAGTAAACGTTCGCGGTGGTGGATACACAGGACAGGCAGGAGCTATCCGTCATGGTATCGCTCGTGCATTATTAAATGTAGACGCTGACTACAGACCAGTATTAAAGAAAGCAGGATACTTAACACGTGATCCTCGTATGAAAGAGCGTAAGAAATACGGTCTCAAAGCAGCTCGTCGTGCTCCACAGTTTTCAAAGAGATAATCTTTCAAGAACGAAGATATCAAGAAAAGCCCATTTTTCAAGGGTTACAGAAGTTGTGGAATGCCGTCAGATGTGCTGGAATTTACATCGAATGCAACACATATGCAGCAGGTATGCAACAAAGATATTGATATGTATAGGACATTTTTCAGTAGAGATACTGGGGAATGTCCTTTTCTTTGTTTAAATCTTATTAATCGCATCTACAAGCTCCTTTATATCAAAGTGGGTATACACTTTCTCTGTGAGTGTCATTGCACCTGAGTGCCCCGCAATCTTTTTGATAATCGTCTGGTTAATATCAGCTTCTGCTAACATTGAGATGCATGTATGTCTGCAGCAGTGAGGTGTACGATT